>Ga0187777_10000008_pt1 | contig 179259 bp, 175 predicted proteins | sample 1015_Q2_SP5_10_M_FD_132416 | JGI IMG/M metagenome (GOLD analysis project Ga0187777, IMG submission 132416) | Tropical peat soil microbial communities from peatlands in Department of Meta, Colombia - 1015_Q2_SP5_10_MG | ecosystem: Environmental > Terrestrial > Soil > Wetlands > Peat | place... | reverse complement strand
CGTATTTTGAACATGGTCGATGGCGCGCTGGTCTTGGTGGACGCGGCCGAAGGCCCGTTGCCACAGACCAAGTTCGTGGTGTCGAAGGCGCTCAAGATGGGGCTCAAGCCCATCGTTGTCATCAACAAGGTAGACCGCGCGGACGCCCGCCCGACGCAGGTGGTGAATGAAGTATTCGACCTGTTCGCGGCGCTCGATGCCACCGACGAACAGCTCGACTTCCCGATCCTTTACGGTTCGGCCAAGCAGGGCTGGATGGCGACCACTTTAGATGGATCGCACGATGACGGCATGCGGCCGTTGTTCGACCTGGTACTCCGTCACGTCAAGCCGCCGCAGGTGGAGCAGGGACCATTCCGGCTGCTGGGCACGATCCTCGAAGCCAATCCTTACCTCGGCCGCATCGTCACGGGCCGCATCACCTCGGGATCGGCGAAACCCAACCTGCCGGTGAAAGTGCTCGATCACGACGGCAAGCTGATCGAGAGCGGCCGCATTACAAAGGTGCTGGCATTCCGGGGACTCGAGCGCGTGCCGGTCGACGAAGCAGACGCAGGCGATATCGTTGCGATCGCCGGACTGCCGAACGCGACTGTCGCGATGACAATCTGCGATCCGTCGGTGGAAACGCCGCTGCCTGCGCAACCCATCGATCCGCCGACCTTAGCGATGATTTTCCGCGTCAATGACTCCCCGCTTGCCGGCACCGAGGGCGACAAGGTCACCGGCCGCATGATCCGCGACCGGCTCTTGCGCGAGGCGGAAGGCAATGTGGCGTTACGCGTGCGAGAATCCGACGATAAAGATTCAATGGAAGTCGCCGGACGCGGTGAATTGCAACTCGGCATCCTGATCGAAACGATGCGGCGCGAAGGCTTCGAACTGTCGGTATCACGCCCGAAAGTGTTGCTTAAGGAAGACCCCGCCACCGGCGAAATGCTTGAGCCGATCGAGGAAGTCGTTATCGATCTCGATGAAGAACATTCCGGCATCGTTGTGCAGAAGATGGCCGAGCGCAAAGCCGACATGATGGAGATGAAGCCCTCCGGCGGGGGTCGTCTCCGTCTTGTCTTTCATGCGCCGACGCGGGGACTCATCGGTTATCAGGGCGAGCTGCTCACCGACACGCGTGGCACGGCAATCATGAACCGGCTCTTTCACGCTTACGCGCCCTATAAGGGTCTCATCCAGGGCAGACGAAATGGCGTGCTGATCTCCAATGACAAAGGTGACGCCGTCGCCTACGCGCTCTGGAATCTGGAAGACCGCGGGCCGATGATGATCGAACCTGGGTGGAAAGTTTACAACGGCATGATCGTGGGCGAGCACACGCGAGGCAATGACCTGATCGTCAATGTGCTCAAGGGCAAGAAGCTAACCAACATACGTACCACATCAAAGGATGAAGCGGTTCGTCTCACGCCACCGATCCGGATGACACTGGAAAAGGCGTTGGCCTACATAGAAGACGACGAGCTGGTCGAGGTAACCCCGAAGTCGATTCGCCTGCGCAAAAAGCTGCTCGACGAGAACGACCGCAAGAAGGAAGAGCGCAAGAAAGAGGCCGAGACGGTGTGACGTAATTGGCGCCTGCCACAACTTTTCTGACACATTCATTTTCAAATTGCGGCGCAAGTCGAACCCTGAGATCGAATCAGCTGTGGCCGAATGTTACCTGCCCCGCGCTGTGCCCACAGCCTTCGGCGCCGGGGAACCGGAAAAATGTCGTGGCGATGGGATGTGACCATCATTTTCGATGCACCGCTGCAGGAGTTTTTACGCCTGTGACCAGTAATCCACACCGTTAACCGATCATTAACGATAGGGCTTGAAGGCCGTAAAGTTCGTTGCTTCTATCGCGCAATGTCTACGACCCTCATAGAGATTCGCCGCGCGAAGTCGTCCGACGCGGTGGACGTCGCCGAAACGCATGATGAAGCGTGGCGCGCGGCCTATCAGGGTATCATCCCGGGCAACGAGCTCGACAAGCTTATCAATCGGCGCGGTCCGGACTGGTGGGATTCGGCGATTCGCAAAGGCAGCCGTATCACTGTCCTCCAATTCGGCGATCGCATTGCAGGTTACGCCAACTACGGCCGGAACCGCGCGCGAAGCTTGTTCTATGACGGCGAGGTCTACGAGATTTATCTCCGACCCGAATTCCAGGGTCTTGGTTTTGGCCGCCGCTTGTTTTCCGCTGCGCGCAAGGACCTGAATCAAAGTGGCCTCAAGAGCCTGGTGGTGTGGGCTCTCTCCGACAATGACCCTGCGATGGAGTTCTATCGCGCGCTCGGCGGCCGCGCCGTAGCACGTTCTTCGGAACGGTTCGGCGCCAAGACACTGGATAAAGTCGCCTACGCCTGGCAGGCGTAATCATACTTTTGGTGCCGGCAATCCGTTCTGCGCACATGCAGCGCGCAGGGTATTCAGCAGCAGGCACGCAATCGTCATCGGCCCAACGCCTCCCGGCACCGGGGTAATCGCGCCCGCGATCCTTGCAGCTTCTGAGTAGGCGACATCGCCGACGATGCGCGATTTGCCGCCCTCCCCCGGTATCCGGTTGATTCCGACATCGATGACAGTCGCGCCTGGCTTGATCCAGTCGCCACGCACCATTTCAGGGCGACCCATGGCGGCGACAAGCAAATCGGCCCGCCGGCAAACTTTCGGCAGATCGCTTGTCTTGGAATGAGCAATCGTCACCGTTGCGTTTTCTGCGAGCAGCAATTGCGCCACCGGCTTGCCAACGATATTGGAGCGGCCGATGACCACCGCCTCGAGACCGGCGAGCGTTTCGCGCACTGTCTTGGCCAGAAGGACGCATCCCATTGGCGTGCACGGAACCAGCGCGGGCAAGCCACTGGCAAGCCGGCCCGCATTGAGCGGATGAAATCCGTCGACGTCCTTGGCCGGATCGATCGCGGCGATGATGTTTTGCGCATCGATCTGTTTCGGCAGCGGTAACTGCACCAAAATGCCGCTAACGTCCTTGTCGGCGTTGAGCTTGCCGATAAGGTCGATCAGCTCAGCCTCGCTCGTGGTCGCCGGCAGCTTGCGATCGAAGGCATGCATGCCTGACTCGGCCACCGCTTTGGATTTATTGCGAACATAGACTTCACTCGCCGGGTTGTCCCCGACCAGCACGACGGCGATCCCTGGCACAATTCCGCGATCCCGGCGCAAACGATGAACGGCATCCGCGACCTTGCCGCGCAAATCGGCCGAAATGATTTTCCCGTCAATGATGCGCGCGCTCATGACCCGCCCGTCGCCTTATCGAAACAAGGCTTAGCGCGGCGGGGCGATTTTCTCCAGCGCCGCGATCAAGCTTGGGCCGTCGCCTGAAATAACCAGCCGCTTGAGGCGAGCGGTGGTGCCTGCGGTCAGAGCGACATCACGGCGTGGGACCCCCACGACCTTGGCGATCAAGCGAACAAGCGCAGCATTGGCCTGATTGTCAGCCGGCGCCGCGCGAACGCGCGCCATGAGCGCGCCACGCCCATCTGCCAACGCTCCCACGCCATCGATAGCGTCGCGGCCGCCTTTCGGCGTAAGTCGAATCGTGAGTTCAACGCCATCGGCCGTTCGCGACCACGGCTTTCCCGGCATTCGTTAGAACACGTTCGGGTAGATGTATCGGATGATAACGTTTTCGAGGAACAAGATAATCAGGATCAGGATAACAGGTGAAACGTCGATACCGCCGAGATTAGGCATCAGCGAGCGTATCGGCCGCAACAACGGTTCGGTAATGCGGTAAAGAAACTCGGCGATGGTCGCCACGACCTGATTATGGGTATTGACCACGTTAAAGGCGATCAGCCAGGACAAGACCGCCGCGGCGATCAACAGCCAAATATAAATCTGTAAAACCAAAAGAATAATGTCGAGTACGGCGCGCATGAGTGTCCGCCTGTTCGTAAAACCGTGTGCAAAGTAGCGGGTCGAATGGCGTTGAACAAGTCGCGCCGGCCCGGCGGCACCGCGTCCTTGACAGGCTAAACACCGGGTCCTAAATGGCGGCCTCTCGCCGTAATTTCAGCGCGACGATTGTCGTTGCCAATTGGCGGGGCCGTAGCTCAGTTGGGAGAGCGCCTCGTTCGCAATGAGGAGGTCAGGGGTTCAAATCCCCTCGGCTCCACCAGCCTTCGCTCGCGTGCCGAGCTGCGGCTCGGCGAGCTAACCGCGCGCCCGGCGACCCTAGACCGCTCCCTCCTCGCCGGCGCCTGCCCGAAAATCCAGAGCTGCATTTTCCAGCGGGATTTCAATTCGGCAGTGGAGTCCCTGCGCGTCGAATGTAAGCCGCGCCGTACCACCCAACTCGGCGGCAATACTTCCCTCGATCAATTTCGAGCCGAAGCCGCGCTGTTCCGGATCGGCAACCGGCGGCCCACCTCGCTCGAGCCAGTCGATGCGCAGAACCGGGGGGTTATTGCCAGCGCGCACCGGTTGCCAATGAATTTCGATCCGCCCCCCGGGCAAAGACAAAGCGCCATATTTTGCAGCATTGGTGGTGAGTTCATGCACCGCCATCGCCAGCGTGAGCACCGCACGCGGCCGCAGCACAACGTCCTCGCCACGCAGAACGACACGGTCTGCGCCGGCGCCGCCATAGGGTGCCAGGCTGCCCGAGAACAGTTCACGCAAATCGGCGCTCTCCCAATGGTGAGTGGTGAGCTGATCATGTGCCTTGGAGAGCGCGATCAGCCGGCCTTCAAACCGTTCACGAAAGGCGGCCGGCGTATGTGCCCCACGGGCGGTTTGCGAGGCCAGCGATTGCACCGTCGCCAACGTATTTTTCACGCGGTGGTTTAATTCGTCCATCAACAACTTCTGGCGCTGCTCCGCCGCCTTGCGCTCGGTAATATCCTGCACCACGCGCACCACGTATCGCAGTCGATTGCCCGCGTCACGCACTGGCGAGGATCGCACCGAAAGCCAAATGACGCGGCCATCCCTGCGGACGAAACGCTTCTCCACCGAATAAAATTCGAGCTCGCCGGCAACCTGTTTGCGGAACCCTTCACGATCAGGATCGGCATCGTCGGGGTGTGTGTATAAAAACAATTTGCCTGCCAAAAGTTCGTCGCGGCTGTAACCGGTAATTGCGCAAATCGCCTCGTTCACCCGTAGAAAGCGGCCATCAGGATCGACTTCAGAAATACCGATGGCGGCATGTTCATATGTCGCCGCTAGTCGCTGCTCCTGTTCGAGCGCGTGCAGGCGTGATTGCTCGAGTGCCACATCGGCCCGCTTGCGGTCGGTGACGTCGAGAAAACAGTTTACCGCCCCGACCAATTCGCCCTTCATATTGCGTAGCGGATCGATGTTGACGGATACCACCAGGCGCGTGCCGTCGGCATGTTCGACAATGCGTTCCACATCGCGTACCGGCTCGCCGGTTTCCAGGACTTCGGAAACCATCGAGCGCGCAACGGGCGTTCCATCCAGTTCGAAGAAGCGGATACTTTCTCTGAATTGATCGTGCGTCTGGCCGGGGCTTGGCTTCGCACCCCAGACCGCAACAGCATGCCGATTATATTGAAGGATCGTGCCTTTGGCGTCGCAGATGAAGGTTGCAATCGGCAGCAGTTCGAGAATGCCGTTGGACGCCCGCAACATCGTGCTCAAGAGAGACGGCGTTGGCCGCGCGACAGAATGGCCGTGCTCGCCGGAATCAACCATCCGCACACCCCCGTGTGGGTACTGATCCCCTTCGCCCAGATGAAACGATCAGGTTGAACGACAATTTGTCAATGGCACATCTGCGCACGGATCAACCTGTGCACTGAATGCCGGTCAGGACGCATTTTCCGCGGTTTGATTGGCCGGTGCGCCGCTGATCCAGTGGTCAATAAAAGCGCTGAGCCAATTGCGCGAGGCCAGATCGTGTACGGCACGATCGGCGATATGCTCGTGGCGTTGTTTGGCCCCCGGTAACTCCATCCGGTGCGCACCGCGTACGAGCCAGCGGTACATCATCGCGTGCGTCACTTCAGGATGGAATTGCAGGGCATAACCGGTACCGAAGCGGAATGCCTGCACGCAAAAGGCGTCTCCTTCAGCCAAAAGTTCGCTGCCGGACGGCAGATCAAAACCTTCACGGTGCCATTGATAGACGTGGTCGGGCCAATCCGCGCAGACCTGACGCCCCGCCTCTGTCGGGCGGATTGGGTAATAGCCGACCTCGGCGTGGCCCTGGGGATGTGGATAGACGCGCGCACCGAGATGGCGCGCCATCATCTGCGCTCCGAGACAAATGCCGAGGTACGGTTTTTTGTCGCGCAGCGGGACAGCGATCCAGTCGATCTCCTGACGCACGAATTCCTCGTTGTCATTTGCACTCTGCGGGCCGCCGAAAATGGCAGCGCCGGCGTGCTCATCCATCGTATCCGGCAGCGGGTCGCCGAAACGCGGCCGCCGAATATCGAGCGGATAGCCGAGCTTCGCCAGCGTCTGGCCGACCCGGCCAGGCGACGAGTGCTCCTGATGAAGAATAAGAAGAACGGGCTTTAGCATGGCGATTCCGCGCGTGACTACTAACGTCTTTGCCGGCGTTTGCAATATCGGCGGCGGGGATGGGGCTATGTCCGCGGTGCGGATCTGCGACGGGTCTGCCGTCTGTCGACGACCCACAGGACCAGGCGGCGGGGAATAATACGAATCAACAGGGTAACCAGTTTATTGAGAGCGCCCGGCACTATTGTCCGGTGCCCATCCATCAGACCGCGGTAGCCTGCCTCCGCCACATAGTCGGCAGATTGAGTCAGGACCCCAGGCGCCATGCCGGGCTTGAGGCCGGCGCGCTCGCCAAATTCGGTGGGCACCGGACCCGGGCATAGAACCGCAACGCGCACGCCAAGCGGCTTGAGTTCGCTGTGCAATGCATCGGTGAACGACAGGACATACGCCTTGGTGGCGTAGTAGACGGCCATGCCCGGACCGGGCAGAAATCCGGCCATTGAGCCAACATTGAGCAAGCCGCCGCGATGGCGGGTGAGGCTGTCGACAAAGGCAAGCGATAGTTCGGTCAATACCCGCACATTAAGGTCGATCATTTCCAGTTGCTCGTCGCGGTCGCGTGTGCTGGCGAGCCCGACCAGGCCAAATCCTGCATTGTTGACGACGAATTGCGGCTCCGCGCCCTGTGCCGCCAACGTCTCGCCAATCTGCCGCGCGACGCCGGCATTCAAAAGGTCGGCCGCAATGACAATTGGCCGGCAAGCGCCAGTGGCTGCAATTTCGTCGGCGAGCGTGCGCAACCTGTCTTGGCGCCGCGCAACCAAAGCCAGTTCGTGACCCTCCCGCGCGAAAACGCGCGCCAGCGACACGCCAATCCCCGCCGAGGCGCCGGTGATAAGCGTGACTGGCCGCATGTTACTCATGCGAGGTTGTGGTCCTCATGAAACCGGCCGCCCGGCACTCGGGCGGCCGATCATAGCGTAAGACCGGTCTGATTAGGCGAGCTTGGGATCGAGTCCTTCCAAAGAACGCCGTGCCGGTTCGACACCCCAGAAAAACACGGCAACGATCTGGATAACAAGCAAGCCAATCATCAGCCAGATCACTCCGGGCAATTGATAGTTCACCATCAAATAGCCGACAACGAATGGCGAAACGACAGTCGCTGCACGACCAAACGTATTGCAGATTCCGTTTGCGCGCAGGCGGATCTCCGTCGGGAAAAGCTCCGGCGTATAGACGCCGAACAGAATCGCGGTCTGGATGTAGATCGCAACAATCAACACCGCGCCGACGCTTAGCACAATCGCCGGATCGGATGCGGCGTTGAAATGCGCGTACACCCAACCGGCGGCGATGGTGAGAAACGATGCGCCGATAATTGTCCGGCGCCGTCCAACATAATCGGACAAGACGGCACCGCAGGCGCAGCCCACCAGCGATGCACATGCCAGCACCACCGTGTAGCCGAGCGAATTGGTGATGGTCAGGCCCTGCCGCAAGAAAAACTGCGGCAGGAAAATCACAAATCCGAAGATCAGCGTGTTGATCGTGATAAGGACCCAGCTTCCGACCAGCAGCCGTTGCAGGATCGGCGGCCGGAACATCGAAGCGGCCGTTAGTTGCGGCGCAGGCGTCGAAACAACAGGTGCCGGCAGCGCACCGGCCGTCGCGGCTTCCTCTTCAATTTTCTGCATCAGGCTTTCCGCCTCGGCAGTACGTCCCTGCGCTTCGAGCCAGCGCGGCGACTCCGGCAAGTTTTTGCGCAAATACCAGACGATCAACGAACCGACCCCGGCAATGACGAACATCGGGCGCCAGCCCCAGGTCGGAATGATGAGATATCCGAGGATCGCAGTGACGGGAAATCCCGCGACGACAAGAAATGCCATGAATGACAGCCAGCGTCCGCGCGTTCTCGGTGGCACGAATTCAGTCAACGTCGAGTAGCCGACGACAATTTCAGCGCCGAGACCAAGCCCCTGCACAAAGCGGCAAATGATCAGCTGGGTCATGTCCTGTGCGAAGGCTGCCGCCAGCGACGCAAGTCCGAAGATCAAAAGATTCACCTGATAGGTAAAACGCCTTCCATATTTGTCGCCGACAAAACCGGTAACTAACGAACCGATCGTCATGCCGACAAAGGTCAAGGATATAAATTGCAGATTCTGCGGCAGCGTTGAAAACTTGGTCTGGGTCGTTGACGCCAGGACGCTGGCGGCGACGTAGAGATCATAGCCGTCGAAAAACATGCCGGCGCCGACCAGCCAAAAAATGCGATAGTGGAACGAAGAAATCGGGAGCCGGTCAAGACGCGCGCCGGCGTTTACTGCAGTCGCCATTGGTTCCTCCCCTCGGGACCGTGACCGGTCTGTGCCGGTTCGCGCGGGATGGTAGTCGAGAGGCCGCATGGGCGCTACGGCCCTCTGCGCCCGCGACGACATTTTCGCCGTGCCCTTCGATAACAATCGATTGTGAGAATAAGTCCACGACAGACGGGATTGCCGTCGATTTTGCTATCGCCCGAGGCCTACTGGATGGCCTTGCCTTTACGATAGCTTTCCTCGAGAAGCCGCAGATTGTTCTGGACGTATTTGTTGCCAGGATCCTTGCGCTGGGCAGCTGCGAGGGCTGCGTGAGCGCGCTTGTAGTCGCCGCGCAGCATATACGAGTATCCCTGATTGTTGAGGATCTCGACCGTCGGCCCGAGAATGCCGACGGCCTGACCATAGGCTCGGTCGGCAAGATCGAACCGCCGCAAGCGATCGTAAGTCGCCGCAAGACCGAGCCACGCCTCGGCGTCGCGCGGATGTTTTTCGACGGCATTGCGGAAATGCTTTTCCGCAAGACCAAAGTCGTTCGCACGGTAGTATTTTTTGCCGAGGCTCAACTCATCATACGGATCGCTGCCGAGAAGGCCCGGCTCGGATACGGTCCTTACGCCCAGCGGCGGCGGTACCGTTCCGGTGGTTTCGTCGCCCGGCGGCTGCGGGTCGGACGCGGTGGTAGCCGCCTGCGCCGATGCCGCTTCGGCAGACGGTGCTTTCGATCCGAACAGGTCGGAGAGGTTGTTTGATGTCGAGCAACCTGCCAGCCACAAGCCTGCTGCGGCGACGGTCAATCCTCGGGCAATTCCAGTAAGCATGCCAACGCCTTGCGGAGTCGCCCGGTAACGGGACGCCGTCAGGCTAGGGGAGGATAGTTAAGAAAATCTTCACCGTATCGGCGCCCGGCATGGGTGGCCGAGGCGGCGTCTGTCGAGGAAACCTGCCCAAAGGGACGTGTTGTCAGAAATACCCGCCCATATGCAGGCGTACGACAACAGGTAGCAGGATGACGACGAACAAGACCGGGAAGATACACACCATCATCGGTACAGCCAGCTTGGCGGGCAGGGCGTAGGCTTTTTCTTCGGCGCGCGACAGCCGCTTGTGACGCATGTCATCGCTGTACACACGCATTGCGTCGGTAATGCTCGACCCAAGATCGATCGACTGGTTTATCAAGGTCGCGAATGCGCGGGCCTCTTCCAGCGCCAGACGTTCCGCGAAATGCTCGAGGGCGTCCTTAAGTGGACGGCCGGCGCGGATTTCGAGATTGGTCAAATGGATGTTGGCACTCAGCGACGGGTAACCGTGACCGAGCTCGCGCCCCACACGTTCCAGCGATGCCTCCATCGACAACCCTGAATCGGCACACACCACAAGCAAATCCATAAAATCCGGAAAACCCGAGCGGTGCTGGAGCGTTCGGGCGGAAATTCGCCGGTCAATGTACATACTTGGGCCGACGTAGCCAACGAGGCCACCAGCGACCACCATCAGCCAAAACATTGAACTGCCGGTTGACGGCCTGACGATCGGCACCAACACGAACATGGCAAAGGCCAGACCGATTGCCAACGCCGTACGTCCAATGAAGAAGAAAGCGACGCCCCGCGAATCGTAAATGCCGGCCTGAATCAACCGCCGGCGCAGCACCTTCATGTTCTCTTCGTTGGATGCCGAGTAGTGCTTGGTGGTGTAGTCGACGAGCTTGCTCATCGCGCGCGCGCTCGAATACTGGAGTGAACGCCCGTGATGTGCTCGCTCCTCGTCATTCATGATGCGCGAGGTACGCTTCTTGACAGCGCCGCGCACGCGCACGGCCGCCATAAGCGAAAATGCCAGCGTTCCCGCCGCGAGGAATATCAGCAACGCCATGAACATGGTGTTGCTGTCACCAAGCATATTTCCGAATACCTCGAGGATCATGTCCATCATCGGTCAGATCCTAAAGTTGACCATGCGGTACATGATGAAATTGCCGACGCCCATCCAGCATCCTGCCAGTGCAAGAGCAATTTTCGTGAGATCCTGATCCCAAACGCTTGCATAAAAGGTCGGCACCAGAAACTGGATGACCGCAAACATGCCGATCGGCAGGGAAGACAAAATCAGGGCGGACGCGCGGCCTTCCGCGGCCAGTGCGCGAATCTTGCGACGCATCTTGAAGCGTTGCCGGATGACGGACGAAAGATTCTCAAGAATTTCGCCTAGGTTGCCGCCGGTCGATCGTTGAATTGCGACTGCGGTAACAAACAAAGGCAAGTCGTCGGTACCGATGCGGAAATACAGATTGCGCATGGCAGTTTCGAGATCTGATCCGTAAGTGAGCTCATCGGAGACAATGCCGAATTCGGTGCCGATTGGATCGCGCATCTCCTTCGCAACCATCGAAATTGCAATTGGCACCGGGTGTCCGGCGCGCAACGACCGGACGATAATGTCGATGCCATCGGGAAACTGCGCGCTGAATTTCTTCTGACGGCGCGAGCGCAGGAATTTCAGCACGAACGGCGGCAAGACGATCCCGCAAAGCAACGCCGCAAGAAAGGCGTAAAAGGCACTCCCCTTGATGGTCAGCACGGCCGCAAAAGCGACGGCCGCCCCGATCACGATGACGATTATCAGCCGGCCAAAACCGATGGTGAGCCCGGACTGCAACAGCAGCTGGTTGAGACTGACGATCGGCAACCGGTAATCGCCAGTGCTGGTCAAACCGCGTTCGCGCCGCAATTGCACGAGCACGCTTTCGCGGTCGGTCTTTTCCGACATTACCTTGAGCCGGCGGTTGATCTTCTTGCGATAGGAAGCATTGCTGTAGACAAGCAGATAGATGCCTTCCGCAAACATCGCCGCGGACAGCCCGATCAGCGCGTAGAAAAGGTAGATTGAATTGAAATCGAACATGGCCGGTCAGAGCGGCTGCGAGGGATCGAAATGGTTGCCGGGAATCTTGATGCCCTGGTGCGCAAGCTCGGCCAGGAAGCGCGGTCGCACGCCGGTGGCCTGGAAATGTCCCTGCACGGTCCCGTCAGGCGCGGTGCCGGTGCGCACGAACTTGAAGATTTCCTGCATTTGAATGATGTCGCCTTCGAGACCGGTGACTTCAGCAATCGAAGTGACTTTGCGTCTGCCGTCCGACTGGCGCTGAAGCTGCACAATAAGCTGAATGGCGTTGGCAATCTGGCTACGAATGGAGGCCACCGTCATTGGCAGGCCGGCCATGCCGATCATCTGCTCCAGGCGCGAGATTGCATCGCGCGGGGTATTCGCGTGGATCGTCGCCATTGAACCTTCGTGGCCGGTGTTCATCGCCTGCAACATGTCGAAGGCTTCTTCGCCGCGGCACTCGCCAAGAATGATGCGGTCGGGCCGCATACGCAGAGCGTTTTTCACAAGCTCGCGCTGGCGAATTTCGCCTTTGCCCTCAATATTCGGAGGGCGCGTTTCCATCCGTCCAACATGCGGCTGTTGCAACTGCAGTTCGGCGGCGTCTTCGATCGTGAGCAGGCGCTCCTTTTCGGAGATGAACGCCGAAAGCGCATTGAGCATGGTCGTCTTGCCGGAACCGGTGCCACCTGAAATGATCGTGGTGATGCGCGATTTAACCGCGGCCGCCAGCAGCTCGGCCATTGCCGGGCGTAGTGCGCCGATCTCGACAAGCTTCGTGAGATTGAAAGGTTTCTTCGAAAATTTGCGGATCGAGACCAGTGGGCCGTCAACACCGATCGGCCGGACCGCAACGTTGACACGCGAGCCATCTTGCAGCCGGGCGTCGCACAGCGGATGCGATTCATCGACGCGTCGGCCGACCGCCGAGACGATCTTGTTGATGATACGCAAGAGATGCTGCTCGTCCTTGAAACGCACGGACAGCGGCTCAAGCACGCCCTTGCGCTCCACATAAACGCATTCGTGGCCGTTGATCAGTATATCGTTGATGCTCGGATCCTTGAGCAACGGCTCGAGCGGGCCGAGGCCCGTCATCTCGTCGAGAATTTCGGAAACGAAATCGTTGAGTTCCTGGGTGTTCAGAGCGAGGCGCTCGACCACTACGTATTGCGAAACCAGCTGTTGGACGTGGCGACGGATTTCTTCTTCCGGCACCTTGTCCAGCGCCGAAAGATTGATTTCCTCGATCAACCGGCGGTGCAACCGCACTTTTGCATCAAGCAGCCTGTCGCTGAGCAACGGACTTTCGGCCTGTTGTGCTGGCTGCGTCGGCTCTGTGACCGGCGCCTCAGGAGACACTGTCCAGGACACGCCTTCGAGCGCGGACGGCGACGGCTCTTCCGCAGCCGGAAGCTCAGGCGTTGCGGCGCGCCGGGCTGTGAATCGGCCGACCATCTCAGCTGCCCGCCACGGAGAGCTTGAGTTTCTTCATCAACGGCATGGGCTGAGCATCGGCCGCTGCTTTGGATGCACCCGGATCAAGCACCAGTTTCTTGAGTTCGGCGGTGATCTTGTTGCCAGGCTTGACCTCATCCAGTGGGACTCCGCGGTCGATTGCCTCGCGGACAAGCGCGTAGTCATTTGGAATGGCGCTCAGGAAGGCATCGCCCAGCGTGAGCGCCAGATCGCCGCGACGCAGACCGGAATCGAACATTCGCTGCGCGAAACGGTTGACGATGACCTGCGGATTCGGCCCCTCGCCCAGCCGCTCCTTGATTGCCGCTACCAATTGCTTGGCGTGGCGAAGACCCGGCACGGTGGTTTCGCTGACGATGAACAGTTTGTTCGAGCCCAGCAGCACGCTGTCTGTCCAGGAAAACCAGGTGCGCGGCATATCGAATACAACGTACTCGAAATTGCTGGATACAAGATCGAGCAGGCGCGTCACCACATCGGGATCGAACGAGCGCATTTCCGCCGGCCGATTGGGCGCGGCAACGACGGCAAGGCCCGAAGCGTGATACGAGAGCATGACTTCGAGCAATTGCCGGTCCAGCCGGTCCGGGCGTGGTTCGATTTCCGCCAGATTGAGGCGGGGCTCGAGATCAAGATAATCGGCGACGGACCCGTGTTGAAAATCGAGGTCCACAAGACACGTCGACGGTTTTGTGCGCAGACCGCCGCTGTTGAGCAGAATCATCGCGCTCTGCACGGCCAGTGTTGTGACGCCGGCACCACCCACGGCAGGCAAAAAGGTGTAGATCTTTGCGTCGGTCGGCGCAGCGCTCGCGCCGGGTCCTTTGGCGACGCGGGCGCAGGCGCGCACCAGATCGATAGGCTCGACCGGTTTCACCAGGAAATCGGCGGTCCGCATCTGCAGCAAAGTGCGCGCGACATTCTCATCGAATGTCTGCGTGACCGCCACCACCGGCGGCCATGTGCCCACGCGCGCCATCAGCCGCGCGAGCGCGGCCATCTCGTCGGCACGGCCGGCATCGATGTCAACCACCACAACGGTGGCCTCGGCGACATCGAGCGTGTCGCTTTGCTCGGCAAGGCGACCTGAAACAAGAGCAAGTTCGATGGCAGACGACGCGCTAAAGGTCGTACGCACCGAACTCGCGAAATCGACATCGGCGGTAAGGACCACCACACGCGTTCGATTCGTATCAGGGGTACGGCCAGTGCGCATGATGCAACCGAAACTCCACTTATTTCACCGGAGCCGCCGACGGAGTGGCGACGGGCGGCCCGACTGGCGCGCCGTTGTTTTGCGAGTTTTGCGGATCCTGATAGGCGCCGGACGTGCCTATGCCACGCGGTTGTATGACCCGATTGGTGCGATACCGTTCGAACGCGCCTTCGATCTTTGCACCGTTGAAGGCGATGTTGTGGTTGGCGCTTTCGCGCGGCCACGGGTCGACCATCTGGGTCACGATGTTGGTTGCCACCGCGTTGCCACCGGATTTTGCGATGGTTTCACGCCGGTCGAGATATTCGGAACAGCCGCCGAGCACTACTAAAAGAGTGCCAAGCGCTGCTGTGCGCAGGGCTTTACTGAGCGGCTGCATCGGAGTCCCCCTTCGGCAGATCAAGCATGTGGCCGGTAAACGGCAGGTCCCCGGCAACCGCGATGCGGGCCGTGGACGGCGTGAGCTGCGCGGCTTGCTGCCGCGTGACTTCGGTCTTCCCCAGCAGGAAGAAGTCCACGTCATTCGCCGGCAAGGTATCGTCGGCCGGCGTTCTGATCTCATCGCCGGGCCGCGCCGGACGCACGAGGTGTGGCGTCACAATGATGGCCAGGTCCGTTTCGTTCTTCTGATAAGACTTGCTGGAGAACAGCGCGCCCAGTACCGGGACGCTGCCAAGCCAGGGCAGCTGCTCGATTGCATTCTTGTTGTCGGTTTGCAGCAAGCCGCCGATCACAAAGCTTTGGCCGTCGCGCAATTCGACAGTTGTTGAAGCGCGGCGGACGATCAGCGCGGGCACGTTAACGCCCTGACTTACCGTAACCGTATGGGTCGTATCGATCTGGCTCACCTCAGGCTCGATCTTCAGGTTGATCAGGCTGCGGCTGAGCACGGTCGGGGTGAAGGCCAAGCCGACGCCATATTTCTTATAGTCGACCGTCACCTGACCGAACGATCCGGATATCGGGATCGGGTATTCGCCACCGGCCAGGAAGCTTGCGGTATCGCCGGAAAGGGCGACGAGGTTCGGCTCGGCAAGGCTACGTGCGATCCCCTTCTCCTCGAGTGCGTTGATCATGACGTCCGTCTTGACGCCGGCCGCAACCAGCCGGGCAATCAAGAAGCCAAACGGCGACGCGCCGGAAATGACGCCCGCCGCCGTCTCGCCCGCAATCGAGGTGGGCGTGATCGGCAGATTGTTAGCGGTCACGCGGTTGCCGATGTTGAGGATGCTGTTGTCGCCGACCCGGTTCCACTGGACGCCCAGCTCGCGACCGGCGGTGCGCGAAATTTCTATGAAGCGCACTTCCAGCAACACCTGCTGGGGTGACATCACCGAAACCGTATTGATGATCTCGGGCCCGAACTGGCGCGCGATCGTCACCGCCTTGTCGAGGGTGGCCGCATCGGCGACCTCGCCCGACAGCATGATGCGCCCGTTGACGGTGGAAGCCTTGACTTGGGAGCCCGGGAAACGCCGGCGCAGCTCGTTGGTGAGCCGCGTGATGTCGTATGACACCTCCACGTCGAAAATTCCGACCAGTTTCTTGCCTTCCGCATAAACCGAAACGCGGGTGGTGCCGATCTTTTTTCCCAAGATCGACAGCGCGTGATCGGTGAGCGGATTGACGTCGGCCACTTCCGGATCGCCGACAGTGACGTCAACGAAGCTGCTATCGGTGCGCACGTCCTCTGACTTGCCGATAGGCACGGTCAGCATGACGGTGCGATTGCTGCCGCTGATCTGGATCGACCGCGATTGCGCGTACGCATCGCCGATCATGCCCAAGATCGACGCCGCGATAGCGATGGCCAGCGCGATCGCAAGATCGCGCAGCCAATTGCCCCGCTTTGTGGTCCTGTCCGCATTTCGCCAGTGAAAACCGACGCTAATCTCATTGTGTTTGTTCACGACACACTCCCCACCCCTAAAATGATCCCAAGCCTGGAGTTACCAGGCCACTCGCCCTCGCTCCGTTGCAGCCGAGGCCCCATTACTGCCCTCAACCGGAACGGTGTAATCCTGCTTCGAAGAAGCCCGCGTCACGACCACCGTCGTCGTGGCGGCCCTCTCGGTGCTCACGGGTTCGTTGGTTCCCAAATCGTTGAGCGTGACTTTGCGTGTCCGCACTTCCGCGGTTTCGCCGGCCTTGCGCAGCAACAGCGAGAGGCTGCCGACTGAAGACGCAAGCCATAATTTCTGCGCGTCCACGGTATCGACTTCGAGCGTGACCGACTTTGCTACGGTGGCTTTGGCGGCGCGCTCATCAGCGGTCTGGTCGACCGCGAGCACGCGCGTGTTCTGCAGCACGACTTGAGTCGTGGCCGAGCCTTTTTCGAGCTGGCGCGTGAGTACGATGTCAACGTGATCGCCTGGCAACACGAAGCCGCCGACGCCTTCCACGTCATTGACGCGGATTGTCACGGCCTTCATGCCCGGCTTGACCAGCGCCGACAGCGTGGCGCGCTGGCCGGCTCCGGTGATCTTGAGCGCGAGCACCGGCTCGTTCGCTTCGATCGCGGACAATACGACGCGGCGGCCGCCCGACATCACTTCGCTGATCTTGGCGAAAGCTCCGGCCGGCAGCGCATCGGAAGGCCACGGCACTTCCTGAAGCATCGAGCCGCTGATTTCGGTGCCGAAGCGCAGGGCCTGTTTAGCAACGACGACTGTTTGCGACGCGACCTGCGGTTTGTTCGTCTCGAAATTCTTCGCCCGCATGCTGGCCTGGTTGTTGAGCCAGACCTGCGCGATGAAAACGGCGATCAAGCCGAATACAACGGCGAACCCAATCATGACGATGGTACTGGCACGCACGGCAACAAGCCCCGTTTGACGCGAGCGAACGCAATCTGTTCGTGCAAACACTAGAGGCGAGGCAGTATTGAATTACTAATATCACTGTCGCAATTACGCCTATGCTGAAGGGCACATGAACTCGTAGCGTTTAAATCTGGTAGCCGTGACGCGATAAACTTTAGAGTAACCTTGCAGGAAATTAAGAATACTGGTTTGTATACTTGCGTGGCCGATAAGAAAGAATTCAGCGTGACGATCGCGCGCGGATCCAAAAAGGCCAGCAAATATAGGACTATTATCGCATGCTGACGACGCCTGAGCGACGTTGGGAAATTGGCAAGGCTAAGGCACGGTTACCAAGCAACGGCAGCCGGCGTTGCTCGTGCAGCAACCTTGCGGCAACATGCCCCATCCGTCGCCAGACGAAGGGCATCGCATCCTAAGCCGGAGCGCGATGACATTATTTCCGGGAGAAATCGCAGATGTCTAAACCCCGCATTAGTTATGTCGATCCTTCGACGATTAAGGATCCTGCGATGATCGCGGAATTCGAACGATGCGCGCGGGAAGGAACGCCGCGACCGGAAAGCCAGGCCATCCGCGCGCATGTGCCCGCGACTTTCTGGTCGTTCGCCAATACCTGGCGCGACGTGTTCAAGAATGGCGTCGCCGACCACACGCTCAAAGAGCTCTGCCGCATCTACGTCTCGCGTTCGGTGTTGTGTGAATTCTGCGGTAACCAGCGTTCGATCAAGGCAGCGAAATCCGGTCTCAAGGAAGATGACTATTCCGACCTGATCAATTTCGAGAGTTCGACACGTTACGACGAGAGGCAAAAGGCGGCGCTGGCTTACGCCGAGGCAATCACCTGGGATCTGCCGGCCACGAATGAATTGTGGGATCGGCTGCACAAGCACTTCAGCGAACCGGAACTGGTCGAGATCGGATATTTCGTTGCCATCACAATGGGCCAGCAGCGCTGGCTGCGTACACTCAACATCGAGCATCACCAGATTCTGGCCGGCACCGATGCATCGATGGCGCCGGGCTTTGAAACTCTGGACTCGCTCCAGCGTTCGAAAATGGCCGAAGATTATTGGGCCAAGATCAACGCCAAACCCTCAAAGCAGGCCGCCGAGTGACCGATCAGACAATGGCGGCATCTGCCAACCGTCCGGCACCTGGCTCGCAGGTTGCGAAAGGCGAACCACGTATTCGCGTGCGGGGGCTGGGCAAGCATTACGGCTCGCTCGAAGTATTCCGAAACATCGATTTCGACGTCGGAGAGCGCGAGATCGTTGCGATCGTCGGACCTTCCGGCTGCGGCAAAACAACATTATTACGTTGTATCGACGGCCTGCTGCCGCACGATTCCGGCGAGATCTGGGTGGGCACCGAGCGCGTCACCGAACCGATCGCAGGCGTCGCCATGGTGTTCCAGCACTTCGGCTTGTTCCCCTGGAAAACGGTGTTCGAGAACGTGGCCTATGGCTTGCGCATGGCGAAGGCACCAAAGGCGGAAATCGAGCGCAAAGTACCGGAATTCATCAAGTTGGTGGGTCTCAGTGGCTTCGAAAATGCGTATCCCTATCAAATGTCGGGCGGCATGCAGCAGCGCTGTGGTCTTGCGCGTGCCCTCGCGGTCGAACCCAACGTCTTGCTGATGGATGAGCCGTTTGCCGCGGTCGACGCGCAGACGCGCGAGATCCTGCAATTCGAACTGTTGCATATCTGGGAACAACGACCGACCGCCATGATCTTCGTCACTCACTCGATCGAAGAGGCGGTGCTGCTTGGGCATCGCGTGATCGTGCTCAAGGGACGGCCATCGAGCATTCATGAGACGATCACCATCGATCTGCCTCATCCACGCACGCGAGAGACCCTGCGCAAGCCGCGTTTCGCCGAACTGCGCGAGCGGGTGTGGGGCACGCTGATGCGCGAAGCTCGCGAGGCCGAATTCCATCTCGAACGTTAAATAAGAAAATAGTACAGCTTAATAAAGGGAGGATTCCATGATCCGCAGAACCATCGCGTTGATGGCCGCAGGCGTGATGCTGGCAGCATCGCCGGCAGGCACGGCTGCCGCGCAGGGAAAGAAAGTCGTCGTTGCAATCCCGGGCATTCCGCCCATCTATTCGGTAACCATTGCGTTCGTCGCGGAAAAGCAGGGGTTCTTCAAAAAGCACGGCGTGGATGTCGAAATCCGGCCGTTTGACAACGGCACCGCGGCGGCGCGCGCGGTTGTGGCCGGCGACATCGACATGGCGTGGTCGCCGACACCGCCTGTGATCAACCAGGTCTCGAATGCCGATGTTCCGCTGGTTGCGGTTTACGGCATGCCCAATCCCGACTGGGTCATCGGCACTACGGACGACGGTAAAACCTGCAAGGATCTGGTCGGGCAGGACGTCGGCGTCGATTCGATCAATGGCGCGCGTTCGGTCGCGTTGCGCTCGATGCTGGTTGGTTGCCCGGGCGTGAAGATCGAAGACACCAAGCAGATTGCACTGGGTTCGACGCCGGGGCCCGCGCTGCTCGCGGGCCAGCTGCGCTATGCCGTGCTGCATCTCGACGACCTCGCCGAGATCGAGCATCAGGGCAAGAAGCTGCATGTACTGCTGGCGATGAAGAATACCAATCCGACCAGTCATTATCTCATCATGGTGGCGCGCAAGGACAACCTGGAAAAGAACCGCGACGCGATTGTGCGTACCGTCGCCGGCATGATCGAAGCTGCACGCTTTATGCAGGACCCGAAAAACGCCGATGCGGTCGCCGACGCGGCGTCCATCACGGGACATAACAAGGACGTCAACAAAGCAGCCCTCAAGGCATTCCTCGATATCGATTTCTGGGCTGCAAAAGACGACGGAATGCCGCGCGACAAAATCGAGGCGGTTGCTGCCCTGATGAAGAAAATCGGCTCCATCAATCCCGGCAAGGAGCCGGTCAGCTACGATAAATTCGTCGACGCCAGCGTCTGGAAAGACGCCAATGCGATGGTGAAATAAGACGCAATCAACGGTCGTCCCGGAGCAAGTATCGGCCGTGCAGACAACCTTTCTTCGCCGCCACGCGCCGTTCTGGATCAGCATTTTCGCGGGCATAGCCCTGTGGGAAATCGCCGGGCGCAGCACCAGCGCGGCCTTCATGGTGCCGTTCTCGGAAACGGTGATACGACTTTGGCAATTAGTGAAGGGCGGCGAATTCCTCCCGCAGTTGCTCGATTCCGGCAAATTGTTCGTGAGCGGTTTCCTTCTGGCACTGGTCATCGGAATGCCGGTCGGCATGCTGTTGGCGCGGATCCATACTTTGCGCATCGGCGTCGAGCCTTACATTATGACACTCTATGCCACGCCGATGGTGGCCCTGATCCCGTTCATCCTCTCAATGATGGGCTTCGGTTTTGCACCCAAGCTGCTCGTTGTATTCCTGTTCGCTGTCTTCCCAATCCTCTACAACACAGTGGAAGGCGCGCGCAGCATCAAGCCCGAGATGATCGAGGTTGCGAAGTCCTTCCGATCGAGCGAATGGGCGTTGTGGCGAGAGGTGATGCTGCCCTACACGCTTCCCTACACGATGACCGGCGTCCGTCAGGCGATCGGCCGTGCGCTGGTCGGGATGATCGCGGCGGAATTCTTCCTGTCGGCCACCGGTCTAGGCCAGCTCATCATGAGTGCCTCGCAGAACTTCGATACTGGCGGTGTATTCGCCTCGATCCTGATCATCGGCCTGCTCGGTATCGGCCTGACGCGGCTCGGCCTCGTCATCGAGCAGCATTTTGCGCGCTGGAGACAGTAGCGATGGCCGAGCAAGTCCTCTCCGCGCCGGTCCCCACCACTCACAAGCCGCAAACGGCGGCGAGTCGCTGGTCCGGCCCCTTGATGCCGCGATTGATTACAGGACTTGCGATCGTATTGGTCTGGGAGATCGTCGTTCGCGCCCTCGCGCCGGCTTACGTGGCGAAACCGAGCACAGTGTTGCTCGCGATTCCAAAAGTGCTGACCGATCCTACGTTTCTGCAAGCACTTGGATCGAGCCTTACTGCAGTGGCCGAAGGCCTGGCAATAACCATTGTCATTGGCACTGTCCTCGGACTGCTCATGGGACGCAACGCCACGTTCGACCGGATGTTCGGCGTCTACATCAACGGCTTCAATGCCATGCCGATGATCATCGTGTTGCCGCTGTTTTCCTTGTGGTTCGGTTATTCGGGCGCCGCCCGCATCGCCACCATCATCTTCGCCGCCATATTTGCCATCACCATAAATGTGGCAGATGGCGCGCGCTCGGTTCCGCGCGAATATCTGGAAGTCTCCCGTTCGTTCCGGTCCGGCCGGTTGCGGATGTTGACCGACATCGTCTTGCCCGCGTCGATGCCCTACCTGCTCGCCGGCTTCCGACTTGCCGCCGGCCGTGCACTGATCGGCGCGGTCGTTGCCGAGTTTTTCCTTTCGGTCGGCGGACTCGGCTATTACATCCTCTACAATTCGCGCTCTTACCATCACAACGAAGCGTTCGTCGGCGTTCTGCTGCTTGCCGCTTTTGGCGTCAGTTTCGAACTGCTGGTGAACTGGGCGACGCGGCGTTTCATGCCATGGTATAGGCGCGACGAAAAAACGAGCTAACGCACCGTCTTACGACTCAGCATAAGGAAATGTCGCATGTCATCCGATCCCTTGCTCAGGGCTGCGATCGCGCATTGGGGCCCGCGTTTCGTCGCCAACGGCGTGGTGCTGACGGATTTCGAGGAAGTTACCGGCTCGATGTCCTCGTACAATGACTGGTGCAACGCCTGGTCGGCGCGCGCCGCCCACCATGAGCAACTCGGGCGCGATGCTCTTGCAAAAAAGCGTTTGTTGACCGCGGGCGAATGTCTGCAGCGCGCCGGCGTCTATTATCACTTCGCATCGTTCCTGTTCGTGCAAGACCAGGCGCAGATGAAAACCGCACACAAAAAGCAAATCGAGTGCCGGCAGGCAGCGCTTCCTTATTTGCGGCCACCCGGCGAGCGGGTCGAAATTCCCTATCAGGGCAAGACATTGGCCGGAATCCTGCGCAAGCCGGCGGCCGTCGAACAGCCGCCAATCGTGGTTATGGCGGTCGGGCTCGACTCGACCAAAGAGGAAGGCGATGCCTACGAGGCACCTTTCCTTGCGCGCGGCATGGCGACGCTCATCTTCGAAGGCCCCGGCCAGGGCGAAGCGCAATATGATTTCGCCATCCGTGGCGACTACGAGGTGCCGGTGAAAGCCGTCATTGATTTCGTGGCAAAGCGCCCGGATCTTGATGCAAAACGCGTCGGCATGTGGGGCGTGAGCCTTGGCGGCTATTACGCGCCGCGCGCCGCGGCCTTCGAAAAACGCATCAAGGCCTGCATCGCGCTGGGTGGGCCGTTCAATTGGGGCGCGGCCTGGGACGGATTGCCGGAGCTGACGCGTGAGGCTTTCCGCGTGCGCAGCCATTGCACGACGCAGGACGAGGCGCGCAAAAACGCAAGCACATTATCCCTCGAAGGTATCGCTCAAAATATTGCCTGCCCGCTCTTCATCGTGAACGGGCGGCTTGACCGCATCGTGCCCGCCAAGGACGCCGAACGTCTCGCACGGGAGGCGAAAGGCCCGGTCGAGCTGATGATGATCGAGGATGGCAATCATATTGCGACGAACCGTGCCTATCGTTGGCGCTCGCAAAGCGCGGACTGGATGAAGGAGCAGCTGAGGTAGTCATCGAAGCAGCACGTCTCAGACCTGCACAAATCCCCTTGGAATCGAATGCAATCTTTCGATTCCCTTTTCTGTGACCAGCACCATCTCGCCCGTCTGTACGCCAGCCATACCATCGCGGGTAACGACGTTTGGCTGGATCACTACGGTTTGTCCGGCACGAAATGGCTCTTGCGGTACCGGCCCCGCCGGACGGCTCTTGCAACCGAGAATCGGCGGCAGGTAGCCGCCGCCGTAGCCATGCAGAAGATCGTCAATGATCGTGAAACCTGCATGCTCGATCACGCCGGATGCCTCGATCACTTGCAAAGGCAAGGCACCGGCCCTGAGCACCGCTTTGATTGCATCAAATGCCGCGTCGGCGGCTGCATGTAATTCCTGAAAGAGCGCGCTCGGCGCGCCGAGCGCGAAACTGCGCAGTACCTGCCCCGGATGCTCCCAGAATGCCGCGCTGATCTCCGCCGTTACGACATCGCCCGCCTGCACGCGTCGCATGCGGGGAAACTGACGCGGCACACCGAGATCCGGAGCATTCATGGCCGTGACGCCAATGTAATGGATGACATTTGTGCCGCCGTGCGAAACGTAAGCGCGCTCGATCAGATCTCCCAGTTCGCGTTCGCTCACCCCCGGCTTTAACCCGTCGCGCAACGCGGCCATGCCGAGATCGCTGAAATGCGCGCCAATACGCAACCAGTCCAGTTCCTCCTCTGATTTCACCTGCCGCAGGCGAATGTAGTCGCGGTTGAGATTTCTTAGTTTTCCATATTTCGCCGACAGCGCCGCGTGCTGCTCGGCGGTCAGCGGCCCTATCGTCGCAACCCGATTTTGCCTGGCACGACGCTGCTCTAGGATCTTGGTCGATTCGGCGATCGACAATTCGCCGCCCCACTTAACATCGGCTTTATCGGCGAGGATCCGTGCTTGCGGTGCATGATTGACGTACTGCACGAACAATGCGTCGCGCTCGCCCGGCGTCAACACACCAACCGCCTCGGCGGTGACCGGCCACTGCGTCAACCACTGCACCGCCGAGCCAAAGCGATTGGCTCCGCAAAATATCAGATGATCGCAATCGGCCTGCGCCATCAGCGATTCAATAGCCGTGCGGCGACGTGACATTTCCGCGTCCGAGAAACGCGGATAGTCGGACTCGACGATACGGACGAGATGCGGAGGAAGCGTCACGTCGCCTTCTTGGGCAGAGCCACGATCATGTCGAGCTCGATACGTGCGCCCGGCGACGATAGCTGATTGATACATACCGTCGTGCTCGCCGGCCGCCAATCTCCAAAATATTTTCCCATGGTCGCGTGCATGGCGTCGGCGTCACGGAAATCTGTCAGATATTTGGTGACCTTGATCACATCGCGCCAGCTGGCGCCGACCTCATCGAGGATGGATTTGATCGCGTCCATCGCGCGCATTGTCTGTTCTTCGATAGAGTGCGGGTGGACGTGCTCGGCATCCACATGCGGATGTTTGTGATAGAGCGGCGACGGGGTAGCCCCGGACAGGAACATCAGGTCGCAGGCGCCGACGACCTTCACCGCGGGCGCGTAAGGCATGGTGTGTGCTTCCTCCGGCTTCGGGTGCACGGGCTCGAGCCGGAAGCTTTGCTGCGGCTTGGTCATGACGGTCATCGCGGGCCTCCCATCGGCGGATAATTTCGCACCATTTGGGACTGAAAAACCCGCAGAAGCAACTGTGACGCCTGTTCGCTTCGCATGTTGATCGCCGCACGGGACGCGCTAACGTGCGCCCCGACAGGAGATCCGAATGCCCTCCACGATCCTCGATTCCGCAGTGTTCCGCGACATATTCACCACTGAAGCCATGCGGAAAGTGTTCTCGGACGAGAACCGCGTACAGAAATATCTCGACTTCGAAGCGGCGCTGGCACGGGCCCAGGCCAGGCTCGGCATCATCCCGAAGAATGCGGCGGCCGAAATTGTCCGCCACTGCTCGGCCGACAAGATCGACATGGCGAAACTCAAGGAGGCGACCGAGAGGATCGGCTACCCGGTACTGCCGGTTGTTCAACAGCTCGTGAAGCTGTGCAAGGACGGCCTCGGCGAATGGTCACATTGGGGCGCCACAACCCAGGACATCACCGACACCGCCACCGTCATGCAAGTTCGCGAAGCACTTGCCATCATCGAGAAGGATATCAATGGCATCTGCGATGGGCTCGCTGCCCTTGCTAGGAAATACCGCGACACGCCCATGGCCGGGCGCAGCAATCTCCAGCAGGCCGTGCCGATCACCTTCGGCTACAAGATGGCGACCATGCTGGCCGCGTTCGAGCGGCACAAGCAGCGTTTGAATGAGATCAAGCCGCGGGCGCTGGTGGGCGAATTCGGCGGCGCAGCCGGAACGCTGTCTTCGCTCGGAAAGGATGGCCTGAAAGTCCAAGACGAGTTGATGAAGGAACTCAAGCTCGGCCAGCCGGAAATTTCCTGGCACACCGTGCGCGATCGCATCGCCGAGGTCGGGTGTTTCCTCGGTTTGGTTACCGGGAGCTGCGGCAAGATCGCTTTCGACGTCAAGCTGCTGATGCAGACCGAGGTGGAAGAGGTATACGAACCATTCCACGCTGGCCGCGGTTCTTCTTCGACGATGCCGCAGAAGCGCAATCCGATTTCCTCCGTGTACATTACTGCCCAGACTGCGATGGTCCGGCAGCTCGTCGCTGCACTGCTGGACGCCCAGGTGGAAGACCACGAGCGCGCAACCGGCCCGTGGGAGATCGAATGGATCGCGTTGCCGGAAATCTTCATGCTCTCGGCCGGCGCGCTGGCGCAAACGCGTTTCTTGGTCGAAGGCCTGCAGGTCAACGAGAAGAAAATGCGGGAAAATCTCGACATCACCAACGGCCTGATCATGTCGGAGGCGGTGATGATGGGTCTCGGCGCTGACCTTGGCCGCAACAAGGCGCACGACCTCGTCTACGACATCTGCCGTAACGTGGTGAAAACCGGACGCCCGCTGATCGATTTGCTCGTCGAGAATAAGGAAATCAGCAGGCATGCCGATCGCAACAAGCTGGAAAAGCTCGTCGATCCCTCGAACTATCTCGGCGTTGCCGGTGAGATGGTCGACCGCGTTCTCAAGATGCGAAAATAGTTTGTGTAAGCATTTTACTTGGCCTCTGGCATTGTCCGCCAAATGGCCAGCGCCACGCCAAGAGTAGCGGCACCGATTAAGACGAACAGTGCCGGCACGGTCGCTCCGTATTTCTGCATGACCGCGACGACGATCGTTGCACCGGTCATGAATGCTGCATTGAGGACATTGATCGCGGCGATCGTCCGCGCGCGGTGAGCGGCACCACTCCAGGCCTGCACCGCGGCGAACGCCGGGACAATAAACAGACCACCGCCGATCGCCAGCCCGCACAGGTCTACCGTTACGCGCAGTCCGAGCGCCGAAGCAAACACGACACCCGGCGCAAGTGGCGACATGGCAGGGGCTGCGCCAAGCGTGGCGATGCCCAGATCAAGCGCAAAGCCTCCGAGCAACACCGCGCCTGCCAACGTCGTTTTGAGAACGATACGCCCGCGCGCGATTACCGCTGCAAGACCCGAGCCGACGGCGACCGCAATCGAGAATATCGCAAGATAAACAGTGACTGTTTCTTCGTTGCCGCCGACGATTGTCTTGATGAGTGGCGGCAACAGGGACAACACCACGATGCCGATCAGCCAGAACCAGCTCGTCACCATTGCACCCCACCACAATCGCGGATCGGCACGCAGGTATCGGATCATGGCGCCAGTCGAGGTCACGACGTTCATCGAAATTTTCAGGTGCGGAGCACCTTCGCCAGTCGCCGGGATCAGCAGCGCCGCAACCCAGCACGCGACAGCGAAACCCATGACCAGTGCGGCAAACAGTCCGGCCTCGCCACCGTTGCGCGCGGCTAGTCCCGCCGTGAGGGTGCCCAGCAGGATGGCGACGAAGGTTGCACCCTCCACCAACGCATTGCCGGCGGGCAATCGCTCCCGATGCAGATGATCGGGGAGGATGCCGTATTTGATTGGGCCAAACAGCGCCCCGAGCACACCGAAACCGAGCAGCGCAGCGAACAGCAGCGGGAGCGAAGTCCACACGTAACCGCACGCCGCTAAGGCGGCCACGAAAATCTCGACGAACTTTATTCGCTGTGCGCCCCGGGCCTTGTCGTAACGATCGGCGAGTTCGCCACCAAGCGCCGATAGGAAAAAATAAGGCGCGATGAATACCGCACCGGCGAAGGTGACCAAGGCCTCGGAATCGCGCGCGTCCGACTGAAACAGAATGACAAAGACCAGCGCGGTTTTGAGAAAATTATCATTGAATGCCGCGAAGAACTGGCACCAGAACAACGGCGCAAACCGTTTCGACAGCAGCAGGGGCGGTGGCATGTCACCGCATTATCGCAAAGTTTCAGCCGGTTGCGCTGTCCTCGGTCCAAAAAAAATCAGGCAGCCAATCGGCCGCCTGATTGACCTCGACTATCTCCTCCTCACAACCGTGCATTCTCCTCGTAGGATTCAACGGCCATTGCCCCAAGACCGAAGCAGAGCGCAATGCCTATGACGATCGTAAAAAACGTAATCCACATGGCGGGCCTCCTTTGGCGGGAACAGTCCGCACGGAAGTCAGGGAAAGAAACGCGCCAACCCGGTCGTGGTTCCAGGAAAAACAGATTCAGGAATTGAGCCTTATCGAGGCCTGCAAATCGGCCAGCAAAATACGCAAATCGAGTTCTCTGAATTCCAGATAAATTCGACGTAACCAACGCTGCAGCTCGACATGCGCTGCAAGGGGTATATCGACCGCGCCGCCCGTATTCGAATCCGCGAATGAGAACGGCGGCGTGTCGATGTAGCGGCGCAGGCCAGGCGCCAGCATGGGCAGGCGCACGATGCCCGGACCTCCACCAACGAGCGGGTATTTGTCACGATGCTGGGCGGGCCCAAGGATTTCGTTGTGCACCGGCGCCAGTGCCGCCCGCGCGAAGCGGGCGCGCAGGCTGCGATAAGCTTCGATCGATGTATGGTCAGGCGTCACGATAAAAAGAATCGCCACGGCGACCGAACGGCGGCGCGCTTCCTCCACAAACCCGATCTGATGCGTCACCGAGAAAAAGGGTTCGAATGAATCATGCCCGAGATCGACGACTTTGGTCGTGTCCTCGTCTGCGATCAGACGATCGAACAATGCCATTTGGCCGTTGATATCCCGAACAGTCGCGACTTTGGTCTTTTCGGGCAGAAACTGCGCCAGCGTCCGGTCGCCGGTATTGAGATCGAATGTCGCGACAGAACGGTTTTGTTGCAAATGGAAATCTGCAAGCAGCCGCGCCAGCAGGGTTTTGCCAACGCGTGGACGTGGCGAGGCGACAATGGTGATGGAGCTGCGGAGTGACATCACCTGACCGGACACACGCCGCTTGACCGGCGTGCTTGGATTAAAGGCTAGCCAGCGGCCTGACGGACATTACTTTCCATCTTTGGCGCAACCAGATCGACAAGCTTCACCCGGTCAAACTCACCCCAGACGTTGCCAAGCCAGTGGCGAACGTAGCCGCGCAAGACGAAAGAGTAATTGGCCGCCTCACCCTTCGCGCCCTTATTGCCGACGAATGAAACGAACGGGACACTGGCCACTTCCACCTGCTCGTACGCCATCTCGTTGAGCTTCGGAATGGTGATTTCCTCGGCACCCTTGATCCTCTTGAAATACGAATTGTAGGTAGCCGGATCCCACTCGAAGAACGTGGTGTTGTTGATGAAGTTTTTGACCAGAAAATAGTTGGCGTCTCCCATGACGCGTGCGGTTTCGGCAATCTCCTCGAGCGAGGCGATTGATGGACCCAGAATATGAAACACCGCGAAAGTGATCTGTCCCTTCTTGGCCGATTCGAGAAATCCGATATCGGTCAATGCCTGCAGCGTTGATGACAACAAGCCCGCGCGCACGTCGATCACGGTAACTTTGGCTTCGGCGCTGCCGAGAGTGTCGAAAATTTTCATTTGATCGGAGACCGAGGTTACGTCGACGACTTCGGTCAGATCGGGATGAAACCGTTTCAGTGTGCCGCGTGGCCACTCGGTGTCGAAGGCGCGGGTCGGCGTCTGATGGGCGCCGAAATAATCGATCAAGGTGCGGGCGACCGTCGTCTTACCGACGCCCCCCTTGTCCGCACCGACGAGAATGACAGCAGGTCTGGCCATTGCGCTACTCTACAGAACGACGTGACTGAGCCGATCGCTCAATATCTTACGTTATCGGCGCGGCAGAATGACAGGTTTAATTCGGCAACCAGATACCAAGCCCCACCCCGACCCCACGCCTCAACATAAATTATAGCGGCATTTCAAGCAATTGGATCGCACCCCGCCGGGCAATTCAGCGGTGGGTATGTCGACGCATCAAGACTGGTGCCGGCGGAGGGATTTGAACCCCCGACCACCCGCTTACGAAGCGGATGCTCTACCGCTGAGCTACGCCGGCTGAAACCGCGCCACTGATATCGGCGTGGACCCAGCTTGGCAACCGCGTTTAACGGAACAACTGCCGAAACCGCTGCCACGCGTCGCTGGAGGGCGGTGCCGACGTTTCCGGCACGGGATCGCGATCGAGGCCTGAATCGAGCCCCGGATCATCGGGCGCGTGCACCAGCGGGATCACGGGTTCGACCGGCCTTGCCTTGGCAGGCGTCTTGGGTTTTGCGCTCTTGCGGGGCCTGTCTGGCGGCGGCTCCGGTTTCGCCTCGTCCAGAGCGATTGGGACCGGCTCTGTCACGGGCGGGGCGACCTCAATAATGGGACGGCTGACCCCGATTTCGGCCAGTGGAACTCTCCACTCAAAGCCGTCGAGCCGTCCATTCGGTGATACCGGCAGCCACCGGTCCGACACCACGCCATCTGCGGTCCAAACGGGGTCGCCGGAAGCGTGCATGGCGCGCGTCATCCATTCGCGCACCCGGCCTTCGTCACCGTGTTCGGTTTCCTCAATGTCCGCCATCAGCGTCGCGACGCGACGGGTCGGCGCCGAAAGATATGGCGCCAGCGCTGCCCGCGCTGTTGTGAATTCGCGCGCATCGAGCGCTGCGCGCGCGACCGCCAAGGCTCCTTCGAGCTGGCCCGGCACTTTGTCGGCGAGCTTCTGCATGCGCGCCAGCCGTTCCCGCGCGCTGTCGCCGAGCCGCAGGGTTGCGTAGCTTTCGGCGATATCAGGGTGTGGATTGGCCGCCCAGGCCACTTCCAGGATCTTTCGCGCCTTGCGCGGTTCGCCCGATTCGGCAAGGCGCCGCCCCGCCAGCGCTGCCGCCGGAACCAGGTCTGGCGCGAGTTTGACCGACTCAAGCACCAGCGTGCGCGATGTATCGCGATCGATATCTTGAAGGGTTTGCGCACGGGCGGCGAGCAGAACCGCACGTTTGCGCCGGTAGTCGGTCTTCTCCAACGCGCGCTTCATATGGTCGAGAGCGTCCAGTGCCCCGGCCCAATCAGCCGCGCTGCAGCGATAGTCAAGGACCGCTTGCCCGGCCCAAGTCACCGCGGGGCGAATCCTGGCGGCCTCCTCGGCTGCCAGCCGCGCAGCATCGGGATCGTTGCGCCGTTGCGCCTCGATATAAAGACCCCGCAGCCCCAACAGCTTGGTCTCATCGCGACGAGTCATTTCGCGAAATGCAGCTTCGGCGGCGCTCCGGTCGCCGGCCATCTGCGCCGACTGCGCGGTGAGCAAAAGCGCGAGCGGATCGCCGGGTGACAAACGGGTCGCTTCGCCGGCGGCCACGCGCGCGACGCGCAAGTCTCCAGCGCCGATTGCGATCAAGCCACGGCTGACTGCCAGATAGCCCTTAGCCGCACGGCGATGCCGGAAGAACAACGACACTTGCTCGGGCGAATGCAGAATTGCGCGCACAATCGACCAGAGCAGCACGACAGCAAGCGCAAGCGCGACAACGGCAAGTGCCGCCACCATCACCGAGGTCTCGATGTGGTAGCCCATCCATATAATTGTGACATCGCCCGGGTAGTCGGCAATCGAGGCAACCCCGTAAGCAATGAGTGCGACCGAAACCAGGAAAAGGAGGATTCGGATCATTCCGACCTCACTGCTTGCCGAGTGCGCGCGCCGTCTCGGCGGCAAATTGACGTGAGGCGGCAAGCGCAGCCTGACGCGCCTGTACCTTGACAATCCAATCTTGTGCCTGCGCGCGCACCGCACCATCAAGCTTGCCAAGATCAGCAAGCGCGCCGGAAATGTCTGCCTTCGCAGATTCGATTTCGAGGCGCGCTAGCACCGCAGAGGCGTCGTCACCAACCGGAGCACCCACGGGACGAATGCGAACGAGTTTCTCCGCATTGGCCTCGAGGCGCTCGAGGAAACTGCTCTTGGGTGCCTGCACACCAGAGATTTTCTGCATGGCCGGGATCAGTTCGTGCAATTCATGGCCGAGCGCAGCCGCCGATGGGACGCCATTTGCAGCAAAGGGGACCAGTGGCGCCAGCGTCTTGTCGTCGGCGCCAAGGGCTTTCGCTTCATCAAGTTCGATATTGAACGGCATTCCGCCCGCGACCGCGTCGCGCAACGCCGCCGCGCTCAGCGCAAGCCTCGCCGCGTTGTCGTTATTCGCCGTCTTTGTCGCCTGCTCGAGTACGCCGAGGCGTTTTTGCACGGTATCGACGTCAGCCTGGGATAGACTAGCCGATGCATTTTTCGCAAGGTCTCGTACATTGTCGCGCAATTCTGCCAAAGTTTTTTCGGTGGCAGCCACGCGGGCGGCAACATCGTCGGTCCGTCTATTGAGACCAGCCAGTGCAATGCCAAGTGATTTCATCGCATTGTCTGCCGCGGTTAGATGCTCCGATACTTTCGAATCACCTGGAATTTTGGCGGTCGCCGATTCAACCTTGCCAACACGTTCGTTCAGCGCGGTGATCGATTGAGAATCCGCACCGGACGCGTTGTCGTAGCGTGCCGGCACCAGCCCCAGGGACCAGAGAACAAAGAGCGTGATCATCATAATCGCCGCGCCTGCAAATCCCGCGGCGAACGGTTGCCAGCCGATCTGAGCGGCCGGCCAGACCCAACGGCCAGCCCCGGTCTCGTGAGCACCTGCGGACTGCTCCTGTGGGGAATCGGATTCGGGCACCGGATGGTCCGCCGCAACATGCGGGCCGTCAGATGAAACCTCGGACGCGGTCAAGTCGATGGTCGGTGCGGAACGTTTAGGGCGCCCCGCCGCAACGGCAGGGTCCGGTGTTGTGCGCTTATCGGACATGCGCGTTTCCTCGGCGAATCGGCTCAACCCCGCAGGCAGGAAATAACGCAAATGGCGTGGTCACGCCAATAATCAAGCCGGTGGTACCCGCAAAAGCTCAATAAGTGCGGCTTCGTCCGGGCGCGCGGCAATAGCGATTTGCCCGGCGCCGGCGAGAGGCTCGGCCACTTGCCTCGACAGGCAAAAATGGCGCACCGCCAGCGCTGGACGGGCGATATCGGCTTTCTTTGCGCCGGCGACGTAGTTCGCGGCACTGCGGCGGGAAAAATGCATGACAGCATCAATCGCTCCGGCCTTGAGCGCCTCGATCAGCGCCGGCGGAAACGATGTGGTAACGGCGCGGTAGACGATACGCATCTCGGCGGCGATTCCGCGCGTTGACAATTCAACGAGGAGATCGGCGGCACGATCCTCACCGGCCAGATAAAGCACCGGGGCTCTGGCGTCGGCCTGCCGTGCAACCAGCGTTCGCACCAGATCGCGCACATCGCCTCCTGCCGATGTGATGTCCTCAAAACCCGCTTCTCGCGCGGCCTCCGCACTGCGTCCGCCCACAGCGAATACCGGCAGCACCGTCAAATCATTGCGTGCAGGATTATCGGCAATTGCGTTCGGTGCATTCGCGCTTGTCACGATGACGGCGCCCCACTTGCCCGCAAGGTCAGCGGCGATCGATTCAATCCGCATGAGCGGCGCCACCAGCACCTCATGCCCCCGTGAACGCAGCGCGGCGGCCGTTCGCTCACCATCAGATTGCGGACGGGTAATAACGACGCGCATGGTTCAATCAAAAAATCCGGGACCCGCCCGGTGCTTGAGCTCGCGGCCGGCCTCGCTGCCGATCATGGTTGCATCTTTGCGGCTTCCGGTGCCGGTAACGTCATGCGCGGCGGTGCCGTCGGGTCTCGCGATCAATCCGCGAAAGTGGACGGCATCGCCTGCGACGGTCGCATGCCCGGCGATCGGCGTCTTGCAGGAGCCATCGAGCGCGGCAAGGAAAGCCCGTTCGCAGGCAACTGCCGTCGAGGTGTCGGGGTGATCAATGCGTCCGACAATGCCGGCCATGCGCGCGTCATCCTCGCGCGTTTCGACACCGATAGCCCCTTGCCCGACGGCCGGTAAAAACTCGTCAACGCTCATGACATTGGTGGCATGCGCGACCAGCCCAAGTCGCTTCAATCCGGCGAGGGCAAGGAGGGTAGCATCGACTTCGCCAGCCTCGAGCTTGCGCAGCCGTGTTTCCACGTTGCCACGTAGCGGCACGACGTGCAGATCGGGTCGCGCGCGCTTGGCGATCGCTTGTCGGCGCAGCGATGCGGTGCCCAGGCTGGCACCGCGCGGCAATTCGCCGAGCGAATGCGCCTTTCGGCTGATGAAGACATCCCGCGGATCCTCGCGTTCCAGACATGCCGCGAGCGCCAAGCCCTTGGGCAGCACCGTCGGCATATCCTTTGACGAATGCACAGCGAGATCAATGCGCCCGTCCAGCAAAGCTTCCTCGATCTCTTTGGTGAACAGCCCTTTGCCGCCCTCTTCCGCCAGCGAACGATCCTGGATCAAGTCGCCGGTCGTCCGGATGACGACGAGTTCAATGCCGTCCTCCTTCACCCCCATTGCCGCCGCCAGACGCGACCGCACCGTGCGCGCCTGTACCAACGCGAGCGGGCTGCCGCGCGTGCCGATACGCAGGGACGCTACGGATTGCGCCATGTAACCTCGCGATGCTAGGCCGGACCGGGGGTCGGCGTCGCGGTCAGGACTAGCTATTATTTCCGCCGCCGTCACCTCGCCCCAAGGCAGCCCCAAGGCAGCCCCAAGGCAGCCCAAGGCGGGCACACGGCCAGATGAGGGACCGATGATCGTCCTGGGCATCGAGACGACCTGCGATGAGACCGCGGCCGCGGTGGTGGAACGCTTTCAGGATGGCCGCGGCAATATCCTCTCGAATGTTGTGCTATCGCAAGTCAACGAGCACGCGGCATTCGGCGGTGTGGTACCGGAAATCGCGGCGCGCGCTCATGTCGAAGCACTTGATGCCATCATTGCCAGTGCCATGGCGCAGTCCGGCTGCCATTTTGATGCAATCGACGGCATCGCGGCGGCCGCGGGACCGGGACTGATCGGCGGCGTGATCGTTGGCCTCACTACCGCCAAGGCGATCGCGCTGGTCCAGGACAAACCGCTGATCGCCGTGAATCATCTGGAAGCGCATGCGTTGACCGCGCGCCTGACCGACAACACCGCCTTCCCCTATTGTCTGTTCCTCGCCTCCGGTGGCCATACCCAGATTCTCGCCGTGCGCGGCGTCGGTGATTATGTCCGACTTGGCACAACGCAGGACGACGCTATTGGCGAGGCCTTCGACAAGACTGCGAAGCTGCTTGGCCTTGGCTATCCTGGAGGACCGCAGGTGGAAAAAGTGGCCAGTCGCGGCAACTCGGCGCGCTTCATGCTCCCGCGCCCGATGCATGGGCGCAAGGATGCCGATTTCTCACTTTCCGGTTTAAAGACCGCATTACGGCTGGAAGCGGAAAAAATTGCGCCGCTCAGCGAGGAGGATGTCTGCGACCTCTGCGCAAGTTTCCAGCAGGCGATCGTCGACGTTGTGTTCGACAGGTTGCGCGCCGGCCTGTTGCTTTTTCGTGCGCGCTTCGGAACACCGACAGCACTCGTTGCGGCTGGCGGTGTCGCCGCAAACCAGGCGATCCGCAAGGTTCTCACACGCCTGGCCTTCGAGGTGGGTGCGACTTGGGTGGTTCCACCATCCGAATTATGCACTGACAACGGTGCGATGATCGCCTGGGCGGGCTGCGAACGACTGGCGCTCGGTCTCACCGATGGGCTCGATGCCGCGCCGCGGGCACGGTGGCCGCTCGACGAAATCGCTGCCGCCGAGGGCGCGCAGCGGCGCACAGCTGCGTACAAATGAGCTGACCGGCGGGCGATGGTATGACGATACAACGCATTGCGGTGCTCGGCGGCGGCGCCTGGGGAACGGCGCTGGCGCTCACTTGTGCGCGCGCCGGCCGTAACGTGACGCTGTGGGAGTTTGAGCCCGACAATGCCGTGAACCTCGAACAGAAACGCGAAAGCCGTTTCTTGCCGGGCGTGCGGCTCGATCAATCGATCAAGGTAACGCGCGATATTAACGAGACCGCGAATCATGATGCGATTCTTATTGTAGTACCGGCACAAGCCATGCGTTCGGTAGTCACATCGCTGGCGCCGTCGGTCACGAAACACATTCCGTTGATTGCCTGCGCCAAGGGCATCGAGCACGGCACGCACAAATTCATGACCGAGATCATCGCCGAATGTGCGCCCCAAGCACTGCCGGCAATCCTGTCCGGGCCAAGTTTCGCCGCCGATGTCGCCCGCGGACTGCCGACAGCGGTTACCATCGCGGCGACCGACGGAAAGATTGCGCTTGATCTGGCGCACGCACTAAACGCCGGCACTTTCCGGCCTTACCATTCGACAGACGTGCGCGGCGTCGAGCTCGGTGGCGCCACCAAAAATGTTCTCGCCATTGCGGCGGGTATCGTCACCGGAAAAGGGCTGGGCGCCAGTGCTTCAGCGGCACTCACCACTCGCGGTTTTGCCGAACTCGTGAGATTCGGCAACGCCTGCGGCGCAAAGACTGAAACCATGATGGGCCTGTCTGGTCTTGGCGATCTTATTCTCACCTGCGGGACGCCACAGTCGCGCAACTTCTCCTGCGGCGTTGCACTTGGCAGAGGCGAGAAGCCGGACAGGGCCGCCCATGGCAAACTTGCAGAAGGTGTGTTTACAGCGCCGGTGTTACTGGAAATCGCCCGCAACAAGAATGTGGAGATGCCTATCTCGGCTGCGGTCGCCGCGGTGCTGTTGGGGGAAACCAGCGTCGATGAAGCGATCGAGTCACTGCTCACGCGTCCACTCAAATCGGAATAACACCATGGCTTATTGGTTGCTCAAGACAGAACCCGATGATTATTCCTGGAACGACCAGGTTAAACGTGGCGCCAAAGGGGAGACCTGGACCGGCGTGCGAAATTTCACTGCGCGCCGGCATCTCAAGGAGATGAAAAAAGGCGACGAATTCTTCTTCTATCATACCGGCGAAGAGAAGCAGATCGTCGGAATCGGCGAAATAATCCGCGATGCAGTTGCCGATCCGACCGCAAAAAAGGGTGAACCCTGGTTAGCGGTGCAGACCGTCGCCGGCAAACCGTTTGCAAAACCGGTGACGCTCGCCACCATCAAGGCCGAGCCGAAGCTGAAAGATATGGCTCTCGTAAAATATGGACGTCTGTCGGTCCAGCCAGTCACTGAAGCGGAGTGGAAGCTGGTTTGCAAAATGGGTGGGCTGAAATAGGGAGGTGGGCGATGAATTTCACGCATGCCAACATGGTTTCAATTCTTGTAGCCGCGATAGCCGCCTGGATCTTCGGCGGCGCCTACTATACGGCGCTCAGCAAGCCCTGGCTCGCGGCGCAGGGCAAAACCCTCGAACAATGCAAGGCTGAGCAAGACGCCAAATCCGGAATGGCGAAAGGCGCCCCCTTTGTTGTGGTTTTCATCAGCGAGATCATCATCGCATGGGTGCTTTACGGCATCCTGCTGCACATGAACGCGTTCACGGTGCGTGCCGGCATCATCTCAGCTGCTTTTTGCTGGTTCGGCTTTGTGCTGACCACGATCGCGACCAACAATGCATTCGGCGGCCGTCGTGTCATGCTCACGGTGATCGATGGCGTCGCCTGGCTCGGCGCCTTTTTGATTATCGGCGCCATAGTCGGCGGCTGGGGCCCTTAACGGGCTAAACCTCTCCAAAAGTAGGGCAATCGGCGCCTTGTCGGTCGTGTAAACACCGTCGCATAATGGGAAATAGAGACGAAACGAAGAAACGCCCTCCGCGTAATGGGTGGGTGGGGAGGAAGTGTCGATGTCCGAAAAAACCTATGACGTGCCGGTCGACTGGCGTAAGCGCGCCTACGCGGATGATGCCAAGTACAAGGAGATGTACGCGCGTTCGATCAAGGACCCGAACGGCTTCTGGGCCGAACAGGCCAAGCGTCTCGATTGGATCAAGCCCTTCACCAAGGTGAAAAATACCACCTACGATCCGCACAACGTTTCGATCAAATGGTTCGAAGACGGCACGCTCAATGTTTGTCACAACTGCGTCGATCGCCACCTCGCCAAACGCGGAGATCAGACCGCCATCCTCTGGGAAGGGGACGATCCGAAGGACGACAGAAAGCTTACCTACAAGCAGCTGCATGCCGAGGTGTGCCGGTTCGCCAATGTGCTGAAGGCGCGTGGCGTAAAGAAAGGCGACCGCGTCACCATTTATATGCCGATGATTCCCGAGGCGGCGATCTCAATGCTCGCATGCGCGCGCATCGGTGCCGTTCACTCGGTGGTTTTCGGCGGCTTTTCACCCGATTCTCTCGCCGGCCGCATTGAGGATTGCAAGTCGAGTGTTATCGTCACCGCCGATGAAGGCCTCCGCGGCGGCCGCAAGGTCCCGCTGAAGGCAAACGTGGACGCGGCCTGTGACAAGGCTGGCGGAGTGGCAACGGTGATCGTTGTCAAACGGACGAACGCGCCTGTCGACATGAAGTCCGGACGCGACATCTATTACGACGACATCGCGAAGACCGTTTCTGCCGACTGTCCTTGCACGGAGATGAACGCGGAGGATCCCTTGTTCATCCTCTACACGTCGGGCTCGACGGGCAAACCGAAGGGCGTTCTACACACTTCGGCGGGATACCTGGTCTATACCTCGATCACGCACCACTACGTGTTCGACTATCACGATGGCGATATCTACTGGTGCACCGCCGACGTCGGCTGGGTTACCGGCCACAGCTACATCGTCTATGGCCCGCTATCGAATGGCGCCATCTCGATGATGTTTGAAGGCGTCCCCAACTACCCGACCTCCTCGCGATTCTGGGAAGTGTGCGACAAGCACAAGGTCAACGTCATTTACACTGCGCCCACCGCGATCCGCGCCCTGATGCAGGGTGGCGACGATCCGGTAAAGAAGACCTCGCGCAAGTCGCTGCGCCTGCTCGGCACCGTGGGAGAGCCGATCAATCCGGAGGCATGGGAGTGGTATTACCATGTGGTCGGCGATGATCGATGCCCGATTGTCGATACCTGGTGGCAGACCGAGACTGGCGGCATCCTGATCACGCCGCTACCGGGTGCGACTAAGCTCAAGCCGGGCTCGGCGACTCGCCCATTCTTTGGCGTCCAGCCGGAAATTGTCGACGCCGAGGGCAAAGTGCAGAATGGTGCGACCAGCGGCAATCTGTGCATCGCCGATTCCTGGCCGGGCCAGATGCGCACCGTCTATGGCGACCATCAGCGCTTCATCGATACGTACTTCAAAACCTACCCCGGCAAGTATTTCACCGGTGACGGCTGCCGACGCGACGAGGATGGCTATTACTGGATCACCGGACGCGTTGACGACGTTATCAACGTCGCCGGTCACCGGCTCGGCACCGCCGAAGTTGAGAGCGCGTTGGTGGCGCATCCGAAAGTGTCGGAAGCCGCCGTCGTCGGCTACCCGCACGACATCAAGGGGCAGGGCATATACGCTTACGTGACCTTGATGGCGGGCGAAAAGCCGAGCGAGGATCTGCGCAAGGAACTGGTCGGCTGGGTGCGCAAGGAAATCGGGCCGATCGCCTCGCCCGACCTGATTCAGTTCGCGCCCGGTCTGCCGAAGACACGCTCGGGCAAGATCATGCGGAGAATCCTTCGCAAGATCGCGGAGGACGAATTTGGTAATCTTGGCGACACCTCGACATTGGCCGATCCGGCCGTGGTCGACGATCTGGTCAACAACCGGCAGAACAAGCGAACCGCAAAAGCGGGAGCCTGAGTCTTTTTCGTTCCAATGCTGGGGCCGCAGCAGGTTCGTACTGCCGCGCCCCTGCTGCCTGGATGTCTGGAAACCCGCTCGTCCGATGCCTAAAGCTGTGTGTTACTGGCATTTTTCCCGGAAGTTTCGCGACGTGGACACAATTTAGCGGCAACTATCCGGGTATGGCGCGTCCGCGCACTTCTCCCCAGCCGGAAGTTCCCGGCCTCGCCGCTCGAAGAATTGCCGCCGATATTCTCGACGGCGTTCTGCGGCGAAGAATTGCGCTCGACGAGCTGCTCTCGGGCAAAAATGCCCACCCGGGCCTGTCAGCGCTGGCCGATCGGGACCGTGCCCTGACACGACGGCTGGCAGCGACCGTATTGCGGCGGCTTGGCACCCTGCGTCACCTGGTCAGCGGCTTTCTCGAAAAAGGCTTCCCTTCCGACGCACCTCGGGCTGAAACGATTCTGTTGCTGGGCGCAGCACAGATTCTTTGGCTCGAAGTCCCTGACCATGCCGCGGTGGATCTGTCGGTGCGCCTGGCGCAAGCCGACCGACGTGCCGCGCGTTATGCAGGTCTTATCAACGCCGTCCTGCGCCGCGTCGCGCAAAATGGTGCAGTCCTCACCGACAGCGTTTCGCGAGACACGCCGGAATGGCTGCTCAAGCGCTGGAAGAAGATTTATGGAGCCGAAACCGCCCGGGCAATCGCCGCCGCCAACGGGCACGAACCCGCCCTCGATATTACGGTTAAGCGGGACGCCGGATCCTGGGCTGAACGGCTGCGTGGTCGCGTATTGCCCACGGCAACTGTCCGCACTTTGGCGCACGGCGCTATCTCATTGCTGCCCGGATTTTCCGAAGGTGCCTGGTGGGTGCAGGATGCCGCTGCAGCCCTGCCGACGCGGCTTTTCGGCGACGTGACCGGGATGAATGTCGCCGATCTCTGCGCGGCGCCGGGCGGCAAAACTTCACAGCTCGCATTTGCGGGCGCCCAGGTCACCGCCGTTGATCGCTCTCCCGCGCGACTCAACCGCCTGCGCGAGAACCTCACACGCCTTTCGCTCAAGGCCGAGATTGTCGCGGCTGATGCACTGGAGTGGCAAGCCGCGCCCTTCGACGCGGTATTGCTCGACGCGCCCTGCTCGTCCACCGGCACCATTCGCCGTCATCCCGACATACCATGGCTCAAGAGCGAGGCCGATCTCCCGGTGCTGACATCGTTGCAGCAGCGGCTTCTTGATCGCGCAGTTGACTTGCTCAAACCGGGCGCGACCCTTGTCTATTGCGTCTGCTCCCTCGAGCCCGAAGAGGGCGAGGACCAGATCGAGTCTCTGCTCGCGCGTGACCCCGGGATTGCGCGCAAACCAATCACGCCGCAGGACGTGTTCGGTCACGGTGAATTTGTCACTTCCAATGGTGACTTGCGCACGCTTCCACTCCATCTGCCCGATCCGGATCCACGCTGGGGCGGTCTCGACGGCTTTTATGCTGCCCGCCTCACCCGAAAACCGGCCTAGTCCGCGTTTCGGACTGGCATATTGGCCCTGTCCCCACCCTTCGCTATCGTGCGACTCAGGCGTACGGATGGGGATGAGCGGCAGGGGACGAGCGCTTTGATCATGCGGGTTTCGATGGCGGAGCGAGCCAGGCTCTCCGTGCTCATCGGGCGCCGTGCAGTGCGCAGTCTGACCAGCCGTGTCAGCGCGCATCCGCTGGTCCGTTGGCGCTTTGCCTCGACCACGACCGACAGGTTGGTCATTGCGCCACAGGACTTGCGCACCGCTGACGCCACGCGCGCCAGTGAAATCTATGCCGGCCGTTTTGCCTTCGCCGGAAAGGTCGTCATCTGCGATCGCAGATCGCCATTTGAGATGACCCCACCATCGGAGGAATGGGCCGCCACGTTGCTCGGGTTCGTCTGGCTGCGCCATTTGCGCGCCGCCGATTCCGCCATTACCCGCGCCAATGCCCGTTCCCTCATCGACGATTGGATCAACACCCAAGGTGGCTGGCACTCCATCGGCTGGCGCCCGGATATTCTCTCGCGCCGCGTAATCTGCTGGCTCAGCCAGGCGCCGTTCGTGTTGCAGGATGCCGATGCGCGCTTTTATCGTCGTTTCATCCGCAGTCTGTCGCGGCAGGTGCGCTATCTGCGTCACGCTTTAAACGAGTCGCGCGACGGCCTGCCTCGCCTGCAAGCGGTGATCGCACTCAACTATGCGACGCTATGCATGCAGGGCCAGTCTGGACACCTGCGGGCGAATGTGCGCCGCCTGATCGACGAACTTCGCGAACAGATTTTGCCTGATGGCGGCCATGTCAGCCGCAATCCCGGAGCGTTGATTGAATTGCTGGCCGATCTGTTGCCGCTGCGGCAATTATTTTCGGCGCGGCAATTGCAGTCCCCCCAGGCCCTCAACAATGCGATCGATCGCATCATGCCGATGTTGAGGTTCTTCAGACATGGCGACGGAAATTTTGCACAGTTCAATGGCATGGGGCCGACACCGGTCGATCTGCTTGCAACCGTGCTCGCTTATGACGACGCGCGCGGCACACCGGTGTCGAATGCCCCGCACTCGGGCTACCAGCGGTTCGATGCGGGACAAACCGCGCTTTTGATGGACACGGGCCGGCCGCCGCCGGTTGTCCTAAGCCAGGAAGCGCACGCGGGCTGCCTGTCGTTCGAGCTTTCCTGGAAACAGCACAGGCTGGTGATCAATTGCGGCTTACCCGCTGTCAATAAAGAGAATTGGCGGCAGGTTGCGCGCGCAACCTCGGCGCATTCAACCGTCACCCTCAACGATCGATCTTCGTGCCGCTTCCTCGAATCGAGCACGGTTCGGCGCCTATTTGGCGGCACCCCGATCATTGCCGGCCCACGCGAGGTGCACATCGAGAGGGAGCCCGGCGACGTGTCTTTGCGCGCGTCACATGACGGCTATGCCAGCGACTGCAACGTCATACATACCCGTTCCATCCGGCTTAGCTTCGACGGACGTACTCTCGACGGCGAGGACGCATTCACGCCCTCGGACGGCCAGGAATTTCACGAAAGTGCCACCGACGAATTCGCCATCCGTTTCCATCTGCATCCCGCGATCAAGGCGAGCCGCCTGGCGGATGGCCGCGGCGTCATGCTGTTGCTGCATGACCGCGAGCTATGGACCTTTGCGACCATGGCCGAATCCGTAGACCTTGAGGAAAGTGTGTATCTGGCCGGATCAGATGGGCCGCGCCGCACAGTGCAAATCGTCATTTATGGTCGTGTTGGCCAACAGGCCGCGGTGCGCTGGAGCTTCCGTCACGCACCGCCGGCAGCGCCCGGCTCGCGACCCGACCGCCCCCACGAACCGGAACTACCGCTCTGAGTCGATGTTTGTGGATGCCGCAGCGAGGGACTGCATTCGCCCGCTCCATATGCTAGCTCGTGCGCTATGAATAGCCACCCGCGTCGCATCACGCGCGCCCTGCTGTCGGTGTCCGATAAGGCCGGGCTGGTCGCATTCGCGTCAGAGCTTGCCCGCTACGGGGTGGAACTCGTCTCGACCGGTGGCACCGCCAAAGCACTGATTGGTGCCGGCCTCAAAGTCATCGATGTCGCCGAACTCACCGGCTCTCCTGAAATGATGGACGGCCGGGTCAAGACACTCCATCCGAAAGTGCATGGCGGACTGCTGGCGATCCGCAGCAACAAAGAGCATCTTGCGGCAATGGAAAAGCACCACATCAAACCGATCGATCTGCTGGTGGTGAATCTCTATCCATTCGAGGCTACGGTCGCGAAAGGCGCCTCGTTCGACGACTGCGTCGAAAACATCGACATCGGCGGTCCCGCCATGATCCGCGCGGCCGCCAAGAATCACGGCGATGTGACCGTAATTGTCGAAGCTGCCGACTACGACACGGTGCTTGGCGAAATGGCCCAGCACGGCGGGATGGTATCCCTCGAGTTGCGGAAAAAACTGGCGGCGAAAGCTTATGCGCGCACCGCCGCCTACGATGCGGCAATTTCCAATTGGTTCGCCGAAACTCTCCACGACGAAGCGCCGGACTATCGCGCTTTTGGCGGGAGATTGGTTGAGGCCTTGCGTTATGGCGAAAACCCGCATCAGAGCGCCGCATTCTATCGTTCGCCCGGGCAACGCTTCGGCGTCGTCACTGCGCGGCAATTGCAGGGAAAACAGCTATCCTACAACAACATCAATGATACCGACGCGGCATACGAGTGCGTTGGCGAATTTGACCCGCGCCACTCTGCTGCCTGCGTGATCGTCAAACACGCCAATCCCTGCGGAGTGGCCGAAGCCGGCTCCCTGCTCGACGCCTATCGCAAGGCGCTGGCGTGCGATTCGACTTCGGCGTTCGGGGGAATCGTGGCGCTCAACCGCAAGCTGGATGCCGAGGCGGCAAAGGCAATCACCGAGATTTTCACCGAGGTGATCATCGCGCCGGAGGCGACCGAGGAGGCAATCAAGATCGTCGCGGCAAAGAAAAATCTCCGGCTGCTGGTCGCCGGTGGCCTGCCCGATCCGCGCGCGGCTGGCCTGACCGTAAAAACGGTTGCCGGCGGATTGCTGGTGCAGTCGCGCGACAATGCGGTGGTGGACGAAATGCAACTCAAGACCGTCACCAAGCGCTCGCCGACCGCGAGCGAAATTGCCGACCTGCGGTTCGCGTTCCGGGTCGCCAAGCACGTGAAATCGAACACCATCGTCTATGCGAAGAATCTCGCTACGGTCGGCATCGGCGCCGGCCAGATGAGCCGGATTGATGCGGCGCGCATTGCCGCACGCAAAGCCGAAGACGCCGCGAAGGAGCTAAAGCTGCCGGCTCCGTTGACGAAAGGTTCCGTTGTCGCGTCCGACGCGTTTTTTCCGTTCCCCGACGGGCTTTTGGTCGCGATCGAAGCCGGCGCAACCGCGGTGATCCAGCCGGGCGGCTCGATCAACGATCAGAAAGTGATCGACGCCGCCGACGCCCATAACATTGCCATGGTGTTCACCGGCACGCGGCATTTCAGGCATTGAATTGCATATAAGGGGGCGCGCCGGCTCACCTTGCCTCCACGGGGGTTACTCCCGCGCCAGGTCGCCCAGCAAACTTGCCGCCACCGATAGTTTCGACAGCGTGAGCCCTGAACCGGCAATTTCGTGAATGGCCGAACGAATGCGCTCGACTTCCGCCTGTCTTGGGCGGATCCATTCTTCCACCGCGCCGGCGCCGGCGTGGCCGTTTCCAACCATGGCGGCAGTCAGCCGGCGTTCGGCGTCACCGATGGAATCAAGCGCACGGTCGAGCGCGAGCCGGTCGAAATAGTCCGACACCACAATATTCGGCACGGCGCTCGCGACGCGGTCGAGCTGGAAAAAAGCTTCGGTCGCGAAATAGGTCGCGGTCACTTCGCTCACCGGCTTGCCGGCGCGATCCGCCACCAGTGCGATATCGGGCGCCGCCTTGAGAATTGGGAGGCTGCCGATACGGCGCGCCAGGGCTTCTGGCACGCCGGCTTTGGCAAGTTCGGCGACCCGTGCATCGCGCGCATTGGCAGCCGGTTTGGACAGGGCACTGTCGAGCGCCGCGGCGACCTGTGCAATGCCGTCGCGGTAGTGGCCAATTATCTTTTCCAGGCCTTGGGTGAGATTGACGTTGCGCAGGAACCAGACCAGCCGGTCGAGCAGCAGATCCTGCACGGCCGCATAAAGATCCAGTTGAACCTTGCCGGAAATCCTGTTGTCGAGCGCATCGATTTCACCGTTGAGTTCGATCAAATCGTAGCTGTTGCGGACTGCGGCAAAGGCGGCGGCGATTGCCGATGACGGTGCGCCAGTTTGATCGGCGATGCGCACAATCAGTGTCGCACCGCCGCGATTGATCATCGAATTCGTCAGCTGGGTCGCGATGATCTCGCGCCGAAGCCGGTGTGCGTGCAAGGCATCTTCATAGTCCCTGGACATTTCCTTGGGAAAGTAACGCTCGAGTTCGCGCCCCAGATAAGGATCGTCAGGTACCGTGCTGTCGAGCAGCTCGGCATAAAGCGATAGTTTGGCGTAGGCGAGCAACACCGCAAGTTCGGGCCGCACCAGCGTCATGTTGCGTTTGCGCCGTTCCGCGATCGCGATCTCGTCGGGCAGGAACTCCACCGTGCGGTCGAGCTCGCCGCGCTGCTCCAGGGTTTGCATCAGACGCTGCTGGAACCCGAGGTCCTCGAGGCCGCGCCGTTGTGCCAATGAGAGCGCAAGTGTCTGCTGGTAATTGTTGCGCAAGACCAGCCGTGCCACTTCATCGGTCATCTTGGCGAGCAGGGCGTTGCGCGCGTCCATCGTCAGGGTGCCGGCACGGACAGGCTGGCTGAGCGCAATCTTGATATTCACCTCAAGGTCAGACGTGTTGACGCCCGCGGAGTTGTCGATCGCGTCGGTGTTGAGCCGGACACCGCGCTGCGCCGCTTCGACGCGCCCGCGCTGAGTCATGCCTAGATTGGCGCCCTCACCTATGACTCTGCAGTTGAGATCGGCACCGGTGATACGAATGGCATCATTCGCACGGTCGCCGGCCGCATCGTCACTTTCGTTCGAAGCGCGGACATAAGTGCCGATGCCGCCAAAAAACAAAAGGTCGACCTGCGCCTTCAGGATGGCCTTCATCAGGTCCTGAGGCGTCACGGATTCGCCGACACCGAGAAGCTTGCGTGCCTCCTCGCTCAGCCGGATTTCTTTTGACGATCGGGAAAAAACGCCACCTCCCTTTGAGATCAGCGCCTTGTCGTAATCCTGCCAGCTCGAGCGCGGCAAGGCGAACATCCTCTTGCGCTCGGCGAAGCTTGCTTTTGGATCGGGGTCTGGATCGATGAAAATATCGCGATGATCGAAAGCAGCAAGGAGCCGGATCGTATCCTCGCGCAACATGCCGTTTCCGAAGACATCGCCCGACATGTCGCCAACCCCGACCACATTGAATGGCGTCTTACCGATATCGACATCCATCTCGCGGAAATGTCGCTTGACTGCTTCCCACGCTCCGCGCGCGGTGATGCCCATGGCCTTGTGGTCGTAGCCGGCCGATCCTCCGGACGCGAACGCGTCGCCCAGCCAGTAGTCGTGCGCGACCGAAATCCCGTTTGCGATGTCGGAGAAAGTGGCCGTGCCCTTGTCGGCGGCGACCACGAGATAGGGGTCGTCGCCTTCGTGACGCACGACATTGCGCGGCGGGATTATTGCGCCATCGGGGCCGATATTGTCGGTGATGTCGAGCAGCGTTGAGATGAACAGTTTATAGGTGGCGACACCTTCAGCCTGCACCACATCGCGCGCGGCGCCCTTCGGCATCAGTTTCGGCACGAACCCGCCTTTGGCGCCGACCGGCACAATTACCGCATTCTTGACCTGCTGGGCCTTTACCAGTCCGAGAATTTCGGTACGGAAATCCTGAGGGCGATCGGACCAGCGGATGCCGCCACGCGCCACCTTGCCGAAGCGCATGTGCACGCCTTCCACGCGCGGCGAGTACACAAAGATCTCGTACAGCGGGCGCGGCAACGGCAAGTCGGCGAGCGTGCGGCTCTCGAACTTGACCGAGATCAGCGGCTTGAGCTGGCCGTCCTTGTCGGTCTGAAAGAAGTTCGTGCGGATCGCGGATTGCACGGCATTGACGAAGCGGCGCAGGATGCGGTCCTCATCCAGACTCTCCACCTTCTGCAATTCTTCTTCAATGCGCGCAACAGTCGCGTCCTGCTTCTCGCTCCGGCCTGCATCCGCACGCGGATCAAAGCGGGCATGAAACAGTTCGACGATGTTGGACGCAATGCCAGCGTGCTTCACCAGCGTGGCCCACATATAGTCCTGTGAATAGGGCACGCGAATCTGCCGCAGAAACCGCGAAAACGCCCGGATCAGCGCGACATCGCGCCAGGCCACACCTCCTTGCAAGGTGAGCGCGTTGTAGCCGTCATTTTCGGCCACACCTCGCATCACCATGAGAAAGGCCGATTCGAGTCGCGCTTTGCCGGTGTCGAGGTCGATCGGACCGCCGTCAGCGCGTTCAAGCAGCATGTCGTGGAACCAGACACCAGCACCGCCTTGCGGTTCGATGTCATAGGTCCGCTCATCCACAACACGAAAGCCCATGTTTTCCAGGACGGGCACACGCTCGGAAAGCGGCAGTGGCCGAGCAAAACTCCAGATTTTCAGACCGACCGTGCGTTGTTCTTCCTCAAGCCGGTGATGAAAGTCGACACCCAGCGGCCGTTGCTCCGAAAGACCTTCGATCAAGCGAATGTCGCCGGCCGCGATCGCAGGAGCATAAGCCTCATGGAAACCTTCAGAGAAGGCGTTCCGATACCGATTGAACAGTTCGCGCACCTTCTCCGGCGGATTGACCAGCGCCAAGGCCTGAATCAATCCATCGCTCCAGGTGCGGATGATCGCGGCAACTTCGTGTTCAAGCGTCGCGCGCGGTATGGCCGGTGTCGTGCCGCCGGAACGGCCGATGATGAAATGCACTCGGACCAGCGGTCCTTCGTCCGGAAAATACGGGTAGAACGCCGAGACTCGTCCGATGAAAGCGCTCGCCAGGTACGCTCCGATCTTGGCGCGAATCTCGCTGTCGTATCGTTCACGCGGAACGAACACGAGGACGGATACAAACCGGTCGAAACGGTCGCGGCGCGAAAGCACACGCACGCGCGGCCGCTCATCGAGCTGGAGGATCGCAACCGCAAAACGATAAAGCGTATCCTCGTCGATCTGGAATAATTCGTCGCGCGGATAGTGTTCCAGCACGTTCGCCAGCGCCTTGCCCGAATGGCTGCCTGAATCGAAGCCGGCACGCTGTTCCACCGCGGCGATCTTGCGGCGCAGATACGGAATGCTGTGCGCGGAACGCGTATAAGCCGTGGAGGTGAACAGTCCAATGATGCGATGTTCGCCAACGAGATTGCCGGACGCATCGAAACGCTTCACACCGATATAGTCGAGATAGGTCCGCCGATGGACACGGGAATGAATGTTGGCCTTGGCAATGATGAGCAGCCGCGGCTCCTTCAGAAAGGCCATGATTTCCGGCGTAATTTCCAGGAGTTCGCTTCCGCGCTTGAGCACGCGCAGCTCGCGCGTGCGCATGATGCCGAGTGCGCTCTTGAAATCAGGTTCGAGTTGTTGTCCGTCGACCGAATAGTCGCGCACGCCCAGGAAGGTGAAATTGTCAGCCAGCAGCCATTGCAGGAACTGAATTGCTTCGGCGATCTCATCGACCCGCAACGGTGGCGGATTGGCCTGTAGATCGGCGACAATGCCGTTCACGCGAGCGAGCATGGCGCGCCAGTCCTGCACCGCCAGCCGTACTTCGCCGAGCACAGTCTCCAACGCGCTTGTCAGCTCGTCACGCGCCCTTTCATCCGCGTCCGGCGCAAGATGAATGTGGATAAAACTCTCCCGCTTTCCGTCAGCGATGTCGGGACTGTCGATCGCAACCAGCTTGCTGCCATTGCGCCGCACGCCGAACACAGGATGCGCGACCAGACGCACGTCGAAATGACGATCTGAAATCTCGCCCGTCACCGAGTCCACGAGAAACGGCATATCGTCGTTGACGATCTCGATCACGGCGACCGACTTGCGATCGCCCGAGGCAGCGAGCGGCATAGTCTCGCAGCGGATTTTCGGCGCACCCGGCGCCCGCTCGGCGATGAAATCGTAGGCTCGCTCCGCCAATGCAGCGATGTCTTCGGCACCGTAACGCACGAGATCCTCTGGCACGGACCGGCCGTAGAGCTGCGCAACGAACGCGCCCGGGATGTCCCGCCGCCGACGGGCCAGGGCGGCGCCTGCCTGCTCGATCAGAGCGCGGGTGGCGTCTTCTTCCTCACTGACGGGAGCCTTAACCGGCATGGGACCTCGTGCTTCTGGCGGGAATCAGTCGAGGCGACTGGGGAGTTTTCACATTCTGTGTCGGCGCGTCGAGAGCAACACACCATTTGGTGACGGGTCGGTGACAAACGTCCACAAAGTTGCACGCCCGGCTCTTAACTCTCTGAAGCGATAGATGAAATAGTGATTGGCAATGCGTTTCGCAGGTTCCCGGAACACGGTAGTCTGATTTGAGGGCGAGCAGTGAAATAACCAGGGGACCGGTAATGCCGAAGGCCGATAAATCAGCCAAAAATGCCGCTAAAACGGCGATTGCAAAACCGAGCAAGGGCCAGCCGGTGCTGCGCGCCATCAAGGGCGGCAAAACCGCGCCCACTAATAATAAAACGCCGGCCGGCAAACCCCTCGCAGCAAAGGCGATATCGGCAAAGCCGGCATCCGCAGTTGCGGACGATGTCCCGGTTAGCGGGCTCAACCTCGAAGTGGCAAAGCTATCGCCGGCTATGGCCGCCTATTTCAGGAAGTGCCAGGAGAAGCTCGGTTTCGTGCCGAACGTGCTCCTCGCCTACGCCTTCGACATGGCGAAGCTTGAGCCATTTGTCGCCATGTATAACGAGTTGATGTTGGGCGACTCGGGCCTCTCCAAGCTCGAGCGCGAGATGATCGCGGTCGCAGTCTCCTCGCAAAATCGCTGTTACTATTGTCTGACAGCGCACGGTGCGGCGGTCCGCCAATATTCCGGCAACCCGCTGCTCGGCGAGCATCTTGTGATGAATTATCGCGTGGCACGGCTGAACAAACGCCAGCGCGCCATGCTCGACTTCGCAGTCAAACTCACGGCCTCGCCGGGGAGCGTCGAGGAAGGTGACCGGGAGCGGCTACGCCGTGTCGGCTTCACAGATCGCGATATCTGGGACATCTCGGCTGTGGTCGGGTTCTTCAATATGTCAAACCGCGTGGCATCTGCCACCGACATGCGGCCCAACACCACGTATCACGGCCAGGCACGCTAGATCCCATCCTTACGCAAAAAAGCGTCGCGGTCTGCTTATTGCAGCAAAAACGGGAACCCAGCTTGGGCCATATTTCCCGTGCTAGGTGGGGCTGGGTCTCCGCCTTCGCGGGGACAGGCGGACGAGTGCGAATGACCCGGATTTTTCTTGCCTGCGTGGCGTTCTTTTTCACCGTCACCGTTTCAGCTCAGGTAGCGCCGGAGACGCGCGCACCGGCGATTCCTCCGGCACAAACGATCCTTGCCAGCAACGGCGTGGTGGTCGCCCAGGAACAGCGCGCGGCGCGCATAGGCGTCGAGATCCTCGATCGCGGCGGCAATGCCGTCGACGCCGCGGTCGCGGTCGGTTTCGCGCTCGCGGTGACTTATCCGCGCGCCGGCAATATCGGCGGAGGCGGTTTCATGGTGATCCACCTCGCCAGGGACAATCGAGACGTTACCGTCGACTACCGGGAAACCGCGCCGGCGGCGGCAAGCGCGACCATGTTTCTTGACGCGCAAGGCAATGCAGATCCCGCGAAATCGCGCGACAGCGCGCTTTCAATCGGCGTGCCCGGCACGGTTGCCGGCCTTGCGCTCGCGCACGAAAAGTTTGGTTCAGGCAAACTAACGCTCGCCGACCTGATTGAGCCGGCGATCACCCTCGCCCGCAATGGCGTCGAGGTCTTGGATGATACCGCCGACAGTCTGCCTCTGGCGCAACAACGCATCGCGCGCTGGAATTCGAGTGCTCCGGTTTTTCTCAATAGCGACGGCTCCGTGCTGTCGCCCGGCCAGGATCTGTTACAGCCCGATCTCGCCGCCACGCTAAACACCATCGCAAGCACCGGGCCGAAGGGATTTTACGAGGGTCAAGTTGCGGAAAAGATCGTCGCGGCCGTGCGCAAGGCCGGCGGCATCATGACCATTGACGATCTGAAAAATTACAAAGCCATCCTGCGTGAGCCGGTGCGCGGCAGCTATCGAGGCTACGACATCGTCTCCATGCCGCCGCCATCATCGGGTGGCGTGCATCTCATCGAGATGCTCAACATCCTGGAAGGGTACGATCTCGGCAAGCTCACCCGCGAGGAATCGCTCCATAACATGATCGAAACGATGAAGCGGGCCTATGCCGACCGCGCCGTCTTCATGGGCGACCCCGACGCCGTGCAAATCCCGGTGACCGGTCTGATTTCGAAAGCATACGCGAAATCGCTGCGCGCGCAGATCGGCGTGCGATCAACCCCGTCAGTCGAAGTTCGCGCAGGCGCCCCGGCCGATTTCGAAGGCCGCAACACCACGCATTTCTCGGTCATCGATCGCGACGGCAACGCCGTATCGAACACCTATACGCTGAATTTTTCATATGGGCTTGGTCTCGTTGCCGAAGGCACTGGCGTTCTGCTCAACAACGAACTTGACGATTTCACCTCCAAGCCGGGAACAGCGAACGCCTATGGCCTCGTGGGTTTCAACGCCAATCTGCCCGGCCCCGGCAAGCGCCCGTTGTCTTCGATGACCCCGACGATCGTGCTGAAAGACGGCAAACCGGTTCTGATCACGGGATCGCCCGGCGGCAGCCGTATCATAACCGCAGTGCTACAGGTGATCGTGAACACAATCGACTTCCAAATGCCGATCGGCAAGGCGGTCAGTGCCCCGCGCCTGCATCAACAATGGCAACCGGATCAGGTCTACGTCGAACCGGGATTCGCGCCCGAAGTGCTCGATGCCTTGGTCAAACGCGGCCACCAGATAGGAGCAACACCACTGGGGACTTCGGCGAATTCCATTGAAGTCACCGCGGACGGATACGTTGGCGCCGCCGATCGGCGTACGCGCGGCTCGCTGGCCGCGGGGTTTTAAGGCCTAGTTATTGATTACCAGGCCGAGCTTCTTGATCACGGCCAGCCACTTGCCTTCTTCGCGCTGGATGTTCTGCGCATAGCCCGCAGGTGTACTGGCGAGCGGATCACCGCCGGCGTCGAGCAGGCGCTTCTTCATGTCATCCGAGGTAACAATCGTGCGCAGCTCCTTGTTCAACCGGTCGATAATCGCCTGCGGTGTGCCGGCCGGTGCAACGAGCCCGTAATATTGCACAATCTCCAATCCCGGCAGGCCAGACTCGGCGATGGTCGGAACATTGGGGATCGCGGCCATGCGCGTCGGAGAGCCGACGGCAATAGCGCGCAGTGCGCCGGCCTGGATATTGCCGATCGCGGGCGGCAGCGTATTGAAGGCGAGCATGACATGGCCGCCGACGAGATCGTTGGTGAGCGGCCCGGTCCCTTTATAGGTGACGATCGTGATGTTAGTGCCCGTCATCGCCTTGAACTGTTCGGCGCCGAAATAATTCAGCGTCGGTGCCGGCGGCGTGCCGACTGTAACCTTGTCGCCGTCTTTTTTGGCGAGCGCGATCACCTCGGACAAAGATTTCACAGGCACGGAAGGATTGGACATGATGACGATCGGCACCGAGGCGATCAATCCGATCGGTGCAAAGTCCTTTGCCATGTCATAACCCGGATTCTCGGGAAGGCCGGCTCCGGTCACCAACAGTAGCAATGTGTAACCGTCCGGCTGTGCTCTGGCGACGTCGCGCGTCCCGATCACCGATCCGGCGCCCGGACGGTTCACAACGATCACCTGCTGGCCGAGGGCATCCGTAAGTTTTTGCGCGACAACCCGGCCAACCGTGTCAACGCCACCGCCGGCGGGGAACGCCACGACCAATGAAATGGTGCGGGAGGGGTAATCTTCGGCGGTCGCGAGCCGCGGCACGGCAAGTATTGCGGCAAGCGCAATGGCACCTGCTGCCAAGCCAACAAAAGTACGCATGCCTTCCCTCCCAAATCGTTTTTATTGTCCGTCGCGACATGATTGTGCGCACCTCGAGCAGCTTTGCCAACCGGCAATGCGGGCTTCTATTGCCGCGTCCCGATCTGCTAGGCTTTAATCTGACACTGGCGTCATCTAGGAACGCCACAATAAGAAAATTCCGGGCGTCCGCCTTTGCGGAAAGGGAACGCTGCAATGCAGGTGGTGTACAACCCCTGGCTTGTCTTGCTTTCGGTTGTGATGGCGATCCAGGGCGCCTATGTCGGCTTCGGCCTGGCGGTGCAGATCGCCGATGCCGCTGGCATACGAAGGCGTTTGCTGCTTGCCGGCGCCGCCTTTTCGTTAGCCGTCTCCATATGGACAATGCATTTCGTCGGGATGTTGGCCGCCCGGTTGCCGTTTGCGGCGGACTATTTAGTTTTCCCGACGCTGCTGTCATTCCTCGCCTGTGTGATCGTGGTTGGGATCGCCGTCTTCGCGATCAGCTCGGGTCCTTTCACGTTAACGCGCTTGACTTTGTCAGCTACGCTGATGGGGACCGGCATCTTTTCAATGCACTACATTGGCATGACCGCGCTGCACGCGAGTGCTCACATGATTCACGCGCCGGCTTATGTGGTGGCAAGCCTGGTTATCGCCATTGCTACATCCGCATTGGCGCTCTGGCTGGCAACCGGGCGAGGCGGGCGTCCACCGCTGATACTATCCGCGATCGTTTTCGGCATTGCCGTTTCTGGAATGCATTACACCGCGATGGCGGGCATGACCGTGTTCCCGCACACGACCGCAGTGTCGGCGGCACCAACCCTTTCAACCGATCTGCTCGCCATTGTCGTCGCCATCGTCGCCTTCTGCGTATCCGGCATGTTTCTTTTGTTTTTGGTGCCGGATCGCGCACGCGACGAAACCATACGGATGCAGGACATCGGCCAGGCTTCGATGCTCGCGGGCGCTACTGGATTAGCGACAGCTCAGCTCGCCTCATCGTCTGCCGAATTCGGGCGCGGCACTTATGGGCCGCTTGGGGGCGCCGGTGCGCCGCCTCCGCGCGTGGCGCGTCATCTGCCGATAGAGCGCGACGGCGCCACGCAGTTCATTGCGGTCGAGGAGGTCGTCGCCGTGCATGCCAACGCGCACTACACCTATATCTTCAACGGTAACGCCAAATTATTTTGCCCGCTGGCGATCGGCGATGTGGAATCGCGGCTCGACAAATCAAGGTTCATTCGGGTCCACCGCAGCCACATTGTCAATATCGAGCGCGTGGTCGGATATAAGCGATCCGGCGATAGCGAGACGGTCGAAATGATCGCCAGTGGGCAGTATTCGGTTCCCGTCAGCCGAAGCCGTATCGGTTGGCTGAAATCGCGCATCGGCGCGAAGGCTGGGTAGCCCGCGCCAGAATTCATATATTGCGCCGCAAAACTTTTCTCTTTGTCGCTACCTATTACTTTGCGTCAGCAGAGCTGACGCAATTCATGCGTCATAGCCGCAATTCGTGCGCGGCGTCCCCCGCTGGTGCGCGTGCCATCCGTTTCGTGCATCGAACATTGCCGCCGGGCACACAGCTCGCCAACCTCCCCGGCAATCACATGGATAGGGCTGCCCGCCAGGAAACCGCGATTTCGGCCGTAAGCCGACAGGTTCGGGCGCCCGGGAGGGACACCTATGATACCTGGCGCTTTCGCCTATCATCGCCCGTCGTCCGTCAAGGAAGCAGTCGGCCTGCTCTCCCAGTTCGGTGACGACGCCCGCGCCATCGCCGGCGGCCACAGTCTCATTCCCATGATGAAGCTCCGGCTCGCTGCGCCCGGCCATCTGGTCGATCTTGCCGGCGTTGCCGATCTCAAGGGGATTCGCGAGGACAGCCGCGATATCGTTATCGGTGCAACCACGACGCAGCACGAGTTGATCGGCTCGGATTTGCTGGCGAAGAAAATCCCTATTCTGCGCGAGACCTCGCTGCTGATCGCCGATCCGCAGGTGCGCTATGTCGGCACGCTTGGCGGCAATGTCGCCAATGGCGATCCCGGCAACGACATGCCGGCGGTGATGATGTGCCTCAATGCGACCTATCACGCCGTCGGAAAATCCGGCGAGCGTCGCATAGCAGCGCGCGAATTCTACCAAGGTGCTTATTTCACCGCGCTGGAGCCAGGCGAGATCGTGACCGCAATTCGTATTCCCGTGCCGGCGGCGGGTCACGGCCACGCTTATGAAAAACTCAAGCGCAAGATCGGCGATTACGCGACCGCCGCCGCGGCGGTCGTGCTGACCATGAGCGGCGGCAAGGTGGCGAGCTGCTCGATCGGCCTGACCAACGTGGCGGAGACGCCGCTCTGGGCCGAGGAAGCGGCCAGGATCCTGACCGGCTCGACGCTCGATGCCGCGTCCGTGAAAAAGGCAGTAGCAGCCGCCGAAGCAATCACCTCGCCGGCATCCGACGCGCGCGGGCCTGCGACCTATCGCACTAAGATGGCGGGCGTGATGCTTGCCCGCGCCCTCGCCAACGCCAAAGCGCGCGCCGGCGCCTGATTTTTCCGGGAGACGACAATGGCTAAATCCCAGGTTTCCATGACCGTGAACGGCAAAAAGGTGGAGGAGCTGGTCGAGCCGCGCACGCTGCTCATCCACTTCCTGCGCGAGCAATTAAGATTGACCGGTCCGCATATTGGTTGCGACACCAGTCACTGCGGCGCCTGTACGGTCGATCTCGACGGCAAGTCGGTGAAGTCCTGCACCGTATTCGCGGTGCAGGCGAACGGCGCCGACATCCGCACCATTGAAGGCATGGCCAATGCCGACGGCACGCTGCACGCGCTGCAGGAAGGCTTCCGCGAAATGCATGGCCTGCAATGCGGCTTCTGTACGCCGGGCATGATCGTCCGCGCGTACCGGATGCTGCAGGAAAACAGCAATCCGACCGAGGAGGAAATCCGCTTCGGCATTTCGGGCAACCTGTGCCGCTGCACCGGCTATCAGAACATCGTCAAAGCCATTCAATATGCCGCCGCCAAGCTCAGCGGCGTGCCGTTTCAGGAGGCCGCAGAATGAGCGACCAGACCCCCACCTCCGCCGAGCGCGCCGAAAAGCTTCAGGGCATGGGCTGCAAGCGCAAGCGCGTCGAGGATGTCCGCTTCGTCCAGGGCAAAGGCACCTATATCGACGATCTCAAGCTGCCCGGCATGCTCTATGGCGATTTCACTCGCTCATCGCATGCGCACGCGCGCGTGAAGAAGATCGACACCACCAAGGCCGCCGCCGTGCCTGGCGTCGTTGCCGTCATCACCGCGGAGACACTCAAGACAGTCAACCTCGCCTGGATGCCGACGCTCGCCGGCGACGTGCAAATGGTGCTGGCCGACGGCAAGGTTCTGTTTCAGAATCAGGAAATCGCATTTGTCATCGCCGAAGATCGCTATACCGCGGCGGATGCGGCGGAGCTCGTTGAAGTCGAATACGAGGCGCTGCCCGTCAACGTCGATCCGCTTAAAGCGATGGCGAAGGATGCGCCAGTGATCCGCGAGGACATCAAGGACAAGACCGAAGGCGCCCACGGCAAGCGTAATCATTACAACCACGTCTTCAACTGGCAGGCCGGCAACAAAGCTGCGACCGATGCCGCTTTTGCGAAAGCCGATGTGACGATCAACGAGTTTATCGTTTATCCGCGCGTGCACCCGTGCCCGCTGGAAACCTGCCAGTGCGTGGCTTCCTTTGACAAAGTCACCAGCGAACTAACGTTATACGGCACGTTCCAGGCGCCGCATGTCATCCGTACCGTGGGGTCGCTGATCTCGAAGATTCCCGAGCACAAGATTCACGTTATTGCGCCCGATATCGGCGGCGGTTTCGGCAACAAAGTGGGTGCCTATTCCGGCTACATCTGCTCGATCGTTGCTTCAATCGTCACTGGACGCCCGGTGAAATGGACGGAAGACCGCATCGAGAACCTGTCCACCACGGCATTCGCGCGCGACTTCCACATGCAAACCGAGATTGCCTGCACCAAAGACGGCAAGGTAACTGGTTTGCGCTGCTACACCATCGCCGATCACGGCGCATTCGACGCCTGCGCCAACGCGAGCAAGTGGCCGGCCGGCCTCTTCAGCATTATCACCGGGTCATACGATTTCCCGGCCGCGCATGTCTCGGTCGACGGCGTCTACACCAACAAGGCGCCGGGTGGCGTTGCTTATCGTTGTTCGTTCCGCGTCACGGAAGCCGCCTATGCCATCGAGCGCGCCATGGACATCATGGCGCAAAAACTCAAGATGGACCCGGTCGAATTCCGCATGAAGAACCTGATCCGGCGCGAGCAATTCCCATACACGTCGGCAACGGGCTGGCAATATGACTCCGGCGACTATCACACCGCGATGACCAAGGCGGTGGAGACGGTCAACTACAAGAAGTTGCGCGAGGAACAGAAGGCCAGGCAGGCCGCATTCAAGCGCGGCGAGACGCGCGAGCTGATGGGAATCGGCGTTGCGTTCTTTACCGAGATCGTCGGTGCCGGCCCTTCGCGCAATTGCGACATCCTCGGCATCGCGATGTTCGATTCGGCCGAAATCCGCATCCACCCCACCGGCACCGGCATTTGCAGGCTCGGAACGAAGTCGCAGGGTCAGGGCCATGAGACGACCTACGCACAAATCATCGCGACCGAGCTTGGTCTGCCCGCCGACAGTATCTCCGTCGAGGAGGGCAACACCGATACCGCGCCTTATGGTCTCGGCACCTACGGCTCGCGTTCGACGCCGGTTTCCGGCGCAGCGACCGCGATGGCCTGCCGCAAGATCAAGGCTAAAGCGCAGATGATTGCGGCCTACATGCTCGAGGTGCACGACGACGATCTTGAATGGGACGTGGACCGCTTCCGCGTGAAAGGCAACCCCGAGCGCTTCAAGACCATGACCGAGCTTGCATGGGCGGCTTACCACGAAGTGCCGCCCGGCATGGAGCCTGGGCTGGAGGCAGTGAACTATTACGATCCGCCGAACTTCACCTTCCCGTTCGGCGCCTACATCTGCGTCGTCGACGTGGATGTCGATACCGGGACGACAAAAATCCGGCGCTTCTACGCGCTCGATGATTGCGGGACGCGCATTAATCCAATGATCATCGAGGGTCAGGTTCATGGCGGCTTGACTGAAGCGTTCGGCATCGCGATGGGCCAGGAGATTCATTACGACGACGACGGCAACGTTACGACCGCTTCGCTCATGGACTATTTCTTGCCGACCGCGGTCGAAACGCCGCACTGGGAGACCGACTGGACGACCACGCCCTCCCCGCACCATCCCATCGGCGCCAAGGGTGTCGGAGAGAGCCCGAATGTCGGCGGCGTGCCTTGCTTCTCCAACGCCGTGAACGATGCCTTTGGATTCCTGGGCTCGACCCACATCCAGATGCCGCACGACAATTGGCGAACCTGGACGGCGGCGGACAAGCTCGGCCTGCATCAGTGAGGCCGTGTCCCAGGCGATTTTGCGGCGCTGGTGCGAACCTGTCGCCGCATGCTTACATCACCCTCAGTCATGACATTGAACCGCAACGATATTTCTGATCGTTTGGCCGCCGTCGGCTACATTGCCGATCGCGATATCGCGACCGCGCTTTGGCTGATGGAGTACCTGAAGCGCCCGCTGCTGCTCGAGGGCGAGGCCGGCGTCGGCAAAACCGAGGTTGCGAAATCTCTTGCCGCTGTGCACGGGACCGAGCTGATCCGGCTGCAATGCTACGAAGGGCTCGACCAGAATGCCGCGCTCTACGAGTGGAACTATCAGCGCCAGTTGCTCGCCATCAAGACGCGCGAAGCCACGGGCGAAGATGCACAAAAAATCGAAGAGCACATTTTCTCGGAACGCTATTTGCTCGAACGGCCGCTGCTCGCCGCCATCCGTCGCGACACGCCGCCGGTCCTACTCATCGACGAGGTGGACCGGGCCGACGCGGAATTTGAGGCATTCCTGCTCGAACTGCTTTCCGATTTTCAGGTCAGCATCCCCGAGCTTGGCACCGTCAAGGCGACCGCGATCCCACGCGTGGTTTTGACATCGAACGGCACGCGCGAATTGTCCGATGCCTTGCGCCGGCGCTGCCTCTATCATTACGTCGATTTCCCCGATGTCGATCGCGAGGCGAAAATAATTCTCACAAGAACGCCGGGCGTCGACACAGAACTCGCCTTGCAGATCGCGCGGATGGTCGCGGCGATACGCAAGGAAGATCTGCGCAAGGTCCCTGGTGTGGCGGAAACGCTCGATTGGGCCGCAACGCTGGCGGGCCTGGGGGTGCACGATCTACGGCAGGAACCCGAGGCCGTCTACGAGACGATGATTTGCCTGCTCAAAACGCACGAAGACCGCTCCCGGCTTACGCGCGAAGTGAGCGAACGGCTCCTTGGAAAGGTTGCATAAGGACGCGCAATGATCGCCGCCAAAGTCACCCGTTCCGAAGAACCCGTTGGCCGCGCGATGCGCGAAAAACTGGCCGGCTTTGCGCACACCCTGCGCGACAATGGCTTCAGGGTCGGACTCGCAGAAACGCATGATGCGCTCGCCATCCTGACGCACCCGCTTTCGTCTCGTCCTTCGCAGATGAAGTCGGCGTTCCGGGCACTCTTCTGCGCCACGCATTCCGACTGGGAGCGGTTCGAGGAAATTTTCGACGCGTATTGGCACGGCGCCGGCATGCGCCAGGTTAAATCGCTGTCAGGAGTGGCGGCGCAAAGCCAGACGCCGCCGCGGCCGCGCGCGGATACGCCTCCCTCACACGGAAATTTTGGCCAGCCGGACCGTGTTGAGCGCCGCAACGAAGGCGACGGTGAAAATGCCGCCGATGGCCGCGGACGGCGGGAGGGAGCGTCACGCTCGGAAAATTTGTCGGTGGTTGATTTCCGTCATATTACCGACCCCGCCGACATGGCGCAGGCGCTCGCGCTTGCCGAACGTCTGGCGCGCGTCATGCGCGCGCGACTGGTCCGCCGCCAGCAGATTCGCCGGCGCGGACAGCGACTTGATTTGCGCCGCACGATTCACCGAAGTGTTTCGCATGGCGGCACGCCGGTGGATCTCGCCTGGCGCCGTCGCAAGATCAAGCCGCTGCGCCTCGTGGTCTTGCTTGATGCCTCCGGCTCGATGGATCTCTACACGGCCGTCTTCGTCCGTTTCCTGCATGGCGTTGTCGATGCCTTCCGCGAGGCCGAGGCGTTTGTCTTTCACACGCGGCTCGCGCATGTATCGCCCTCGCTACGCGATCGCGACGTCACACGCGCTGTCGACAAGCTTTCCTTGATGGCCCAGGGGATCGGCGGCGGCACGCGGATCGGCGAAAGTCTTGCCACCTTCAATCGCTGGCACGCGCGCCGCGTCATCAATTCGCGAACAGCAGTGATGATTGTCTCGGACGGCTACGATACCGGCGAGCCCGAACAGCTCGGCGAGGAGATGCGGCGCTTGCGACGCCGGTGCCGGCGCATCGTCTGGCTCAATCCGCTGATGGGCTGGCAAGACTATAGCCCGCAGGCGCGCGGCATGCAGGCGGCACTCCCCTACGTCGATCTGTTCGCTCCAGCGCATAATCTTGAGAGCCTGGCGGCGCTTGAGCCATATCTCGCGCATATATGACGCCCATGAAAAAGGCACCCGACATTCTCGGCATCATTTCGAGTCGCAAGGCGACGGGCGAACCGTTCGTGCTTGCCACGGTGGTGCGCACGGTTGCGACGACCGCGGCCAAGGCAGGCGCCAAGGCTGTGATCTTGCCGGACGGAACGATAACCGAGGGCTGGATCGGCGGTGGCTGCGCCCGCGCGGCGGTCATCAAGGCGGCGAAGGATGCGTTGGCCGACGGCCGCTCCCGGCTCGTCTCGGTGGAACCGCCTGATGAGTTGGACAGGCACGGTCACAAGGCCGGCGAGGAGAAAGGCGGCGTGCGCTTTGCCAAGAACATGTGCCCGAGCCAGGGCACGATGGACATATTCGTGGAGCCGGTATTGCCGCGCGCCCAGGTCGTCATCTGTGGATCGAGCCCGGTGGCGGTCGCGATCGCCGATCTCGCCAGGCGCATGGCTTTTGCCGTGACCGTTTGTGCGCCATCTGCCGAGCAATCGGCATTCGAGGACGCCGACCGGCGCATCGAAGGTTATGCCTTGTCCGTTGCGGAAGCCGGCGAGCGCTACGTCGTGGTCTCGACACAGGGCCGCGGCGACGAAGCGGCCTTGCTGGCTGCGTTCGCCACCGACGCGGAATACATCGCATTCGTCGGCAGCCGCAAGAAAGCAGATGTCCTGAAAAAGACACTCGCCGAACGAGGCGTAGCGGCGGATCGTCTGGCCAGACTCAAGGCGCCTGCCGGTCTTGATCTCGGCGCCATCACGCCTGATGAGATCGCAATCTCGATCCTGGCGGAGATTGTCGCGGTGCGCCGCGGCAAGCAGTCGCGCGGTATCCCGCCTTTGCCCTGATCAAAAATTTTGCGCTGCCGCGTTTTGATCCAGCGATGATTGACACCTTTTGACACCGGCCACTAGCATCTCGAAGTTCGATATTGTTGTACTGGATCGCGGTACGAGGTCGATGTCCGTGATTGTCGGAGACGCAACTTCAAATGCGCGCCCGGAACCGTCGGCGCCACACCCGATACAAATTCGCGAACACAAGATCCCGAGCGTCGGGAGCGCACCCTATATCTGTGTCGAGGGCCCTGACGGAAATTTGTGGTTCTGCGAGAGCGGCGCCGGCAAGATCGGCTGCTTTGATCCGCGCAGCGCAAAGTTTACCGAATTCTCGTTGCCGGCACCTGGCGCCACTCCGATCGGTATTACGCTCGGAGGTGATGGCCATCTGTGGTTCGCGCAAAAGAAAGCCAACAAGATCGGCCGCATTACGACGAATGGCGAATTGGCGGAATTTCAGGTTCCGACCGCGGATGCTGGCCCTGACGGAATCGCGCTCGGGCCGGATGGCAATATCTGGTTCTCGGAGACCGAGGTGAGCCAGATCGGCCGTATTTCTTCCGATGGGCGCATACAAGAGTTCAAGACCGGCATCTCGTCCGGCAGCAAACCGCTGTCGATTGTGGTGCGCGATGGCGCTCTCTGGTTCAGCGAAGCGGCCGGCAACCGGATCGGCCGCATCACCGTGGATGGCCTGGTGACAGAGTTCGACATCCCTGGCCATGACAGCCAACCGCGCGCCATGGTCACGCATCCCGACGGCAGCATCTGGTTCGTCGAAACCGGCGCCAATGCGCTCGGCCGCCTCGCCCGCAACGGCAAATTCCAGGATTTCAGGTTTCCCACGCCGAACGCATCCCTGCGCGGTGTCACCGTCGGGCCCGATGGCAACCTGTGGTGCACGGAAAATTTTGCCAACAAGATCGGCCGCATGGCGCCGGACGGAACGTTGATCGGCGAATACGATATTCCGGCGCCGGCCAGTGGCGCGCGTTGTATCGCGGCAATGTCAAACGGCCGGCTCTATTTCACGCAATACGATGCCGGGTCGATCGGAGAGATCATTCTCGGCTGAACGAACAAGATGAGGGGCGCGCGGTGAAAGTCGAGCGGATCAATTATCAAGCGGGCAGCGTCGCCGGCATCGGTGCCTTGATTTATGACGAGAGCACCAAAGCCCGCCGTCCGTTATTGCTGATTTCACCGAACTGGCTTGGCCTCAGCGAGGCCGCCATCGACCGCGTCAGCCACATGGCTGGCAGCAAATACATCGCTTTCATTGCCGATATGTATGGCAACGGCAAAGTTGCCGATGGTCCGCCCGAAGCCGCACCCCTCGCCAACGGCCTGCGCGCGGACGCGCCGGAACGAAGGCGCCGCATTACGGAGGCGCTCGGCGCGTTTCGCAGCGAGTGCGACAAACGCGGCATCGGCGACCTCAGCCGGCAAGCCGCGGCCGGCTTCTGCTTTGGCGGTGGCAACGTGCTGGAACTCGCGCGCACTGGCGCGGATGTGAAGGCGGTTGTTTGCATGCACGGCGATCTGCTCACCTCGTTGCCGGCAAAGGCCGGTGACATCAAGGCGGCGGTCTGTGTCATGCATGGCGCGGCGGACCCCGTGGTCCCGAAAAAAGACCGCGACGCGTTTGAAGCAGAAATGGAAGCCAGCGGTGCCCGGTGGCAAATGCTGTTGTTCGGTCACTTGCTCCACTCGTTTTGCGAAAGTGAATCCAACGTGCCGGGGATCGGCTGCTTCGATCCCGGTGCCGCGCGCCAGTGCTACAACATGGTCGACGACTTCGTCACCGCCGCGTTCGAAGGAAAACTGTAAAAATTCTTACGGGAAGGAAACGTCATGCGGAGGATCGCCAAGGCATTCCTTAGTTTGCTGATGATTGGCGTCGCCAGTACGGCGCAGGCGCAAACCTATCCGGATCGTCCGATCCGCCTGATCGTCTCGATCGCCGCCGGCAGCGTCACCGACGTCATCATGCGCAAGGCCGCGGCGGAATTGCAGCCGCGTCTCGGCCAGCCACTCATCATCGAAAATCGTGGGGGCGCCAGCGGTATCGTTGCAGCGCAGGCCTGCGCGCAGGCGGCGCCCGACGGTTACACGCTGTGCGTCATCTATCACAGCACCATGTCCTACAATCCTCTGCTGTTCGACAAGCTGCCTTACGATCCGGACCACGATCTGGTGCCGGTGACGCGGCTGTTCTTTCTCAACGAAGGTCTGTTCGTCTCGTCCGCGCTGGGCGTGAAATCGGTCGCCGAACTTAAAAGTCTGGCGATCGCGAAACCCGACAGTCTCAACTTCGCCACGCTGGGTGAAGGTTCGTTTCCCGACCTGTTCCTGAGGTGGCTCAACAACCAATGGGGCACCAGAATTGTCGGTGTGCCTTACAAGGGTGGCGGACCGGCCGCGCAAGCCCTCGCCGCCAATCAAGTCCAGCTGACGCGCTTCGGGATCGGGAATTTCCTCGGCTTGATCCAGGCCGGCAATGTCGTGGCCCTCGCAGTGTCGGCGGACAAGCGCTCGCTGTTGCTGCCGGACGTGCCGACGCTGGCGGAAGCTGGTCTTGCAGGTTATCCGGGCCAAGGCTGGTGGGGCCTCGCTGCGCCGAAAGGCACGCCGCCGGCGATCGTCGACAAGGTCAACAGCGAGTTCGTCAAGCTATTCAGCGAACCGGGCTTTATCGAGTATCTGAACCAGCAAGCGGTGGTCGCGGCGCCGACCACGCCGGCCGCGTTCGCGGCGTTCCTGAAAGAGGATCGAAGTGCGGCCGAGGCACTGGTCAAGCTCGCGAACAGCAAGCGCGAGACTTACAAGCCAGACTAGCGGTCGAGCACAGAATTTTGTCGGGTGGATATCGAAAACAAACTGGAGCGGGCGAAGGGATTCGAACCCTCGACCCCGACCTTGGCAAGGTCGTGCTCTACCCCTGAGCTACACCCGCATCCGTTCGTCATTTGGCCGAAAAGCCCTATCGGCCGCCAAGGCCGTTCCTATAGCCAAAAGGGGAGCCCAAAAGCAACCTTGGCGGCCAATGGCGCCATTTCCGGCTAACTTTGGCGGCGTGGCCGCCCTTTGACGACGTCAGCCTGCCAACGCGGGTTCGGATTGCAGAAGCCGCGGAACCCGGAAATGATCGTCAGCCGGCACTCTTCAAGAGACCGATACTGGCAATCTTCGGACAGATCGCTGCCAAAATTGAGCAGTGCACACCACGGACCCTCGCCGGCCCGCGCCTGACCCGGATTGGCCAACTGGATCGCTGCAAGAACTCCGATCGCTAGAATAATGCGCAACATGTTCAACCTCTTCTCTTTTCTTTCAAAGAGACGGCGCAGACACCGCACGTCTAGTTTTGCTGGACCCGCCGCTTGTGGCGTGTCTTGGACTTGGGCACAGGCCCTGCCCACCGCGGATTGGGATTACAGAAGCCACGATTACCCGCCAGGACATTCGGCCGGCACGCCTCGAGCGACCAATACCGGCAGTCTTCGTACACCGACCCGGGGCCGAGCGAGATGATCGCGCACCAAGGACCCTCCTGAGCATTCGAAGGGCGCGTATCAAGTGACACGACGGCAACGAGTACCCCCGCAATCAGCAAGATGCGCATAAGCTATTACCTCTTTGGATCTCCGATAACACTAACACCCCGCCCGCTGGATTATTGCCCGGATGCCGAAAACGCCCGAACAGCTCTTCGCCGCACTTGACGCTCTGGGCATCCTCCATTCGACGGTCAAGCATCCGCCGCTGTTTACAGTCGAACAATCACGGACCCTGCGCGGGCAGATTCCAGGTGGTCACACTAAGAACCTGTTTTTGCGTGATAAAAAATATGACATCTATCTGGTTGTTGCTTTGGAAGATGCGGACATTGACCTGAAGGGTTTACACCGGCGGCTCGGTGCCAGCGGACGATTTTCGTTCGGCTCCGCCGATCTTCTGCGCGAGGTCATGGGTGTCGAACCCGGCGCAGTGACGCCATTCGGCGTCATAAATGACACGACAGGCCGGGTGACGGTTGTGCTGGACAAAGCCATGATGGCGTACGAGACCCTCAATTATCATCCGCTGGTCAACACCATGACCACGTCGATAAAGCGCAAGGATTTGCTGACATTTCTCGAATCGACCGGGCATATCGCCCGGATCGAGCCTGTTTCGGGGCGCGCCTCGACCGTACCTTGATGATTGCGCTAGCGTCCCGGATAACCCATCTAATCCGGCAGGATACCGTGGCAGTCAGGCCATCCGTGGTGAGATGAGGCGAGGAACAATGCTGCAAGACGGCGGGGCGATAACGGCGGCCGACGTGGTTAAAGACACGACCACGCAAGGCTTTATGAAAGATGTGATCGAGGAATCGAAACGCCAGCCGGTTCTGGTCGATTTCTGGGCGCCCTGGTGCGGGCCTTGCAAGCAACTCACGCCCGTCCTGGAAAAAACCGTGAAGGCCGCCAAGGGCAAGGTCAAGCTCGCGAAGATGAATATTGACGAGCATCCGGCGATTCCGGGCCAGATGGGCATCCAGTCGATTCCGGCGGTCATCGCGTTTTCAAATGGTCAGCCGGTCGACGGCTTCATGGGCGCGTTGCCCGAGAGCCAGGTTGTCGCGTTTCTGGAGCGGATCACCAAGGGCGCAGTCGGCACCGAGGAAAAGGATTTATTGAAAGCAGCCGATGCAGCGCTGGCGGAAGGCAATGCAGCCGGCGCTGCCGAACTATACGCGCAGCTGCTTGCCGAGGACGGCAGCAATATACAGGCACTTGCGGGCCTCACGCGCTGCTATATTGGAACGGGCGCCCTGGAACAGGCGAAGCAGACTCTCGCCCTCGTCCCTGAGGCCAAGCGAAATGACGCGGCAGTCGCCGCCGCACGCGCCGCGCTTGAGGTCGCCGAGCAGGCAAAGTCGGTCGGCGCGCCGGCGGAACTCGAAGCAAAAGTACTTGCCGATCCGCTCGATCATCAGGCGCGTTTCGACCTTGCGGTCGCGCTCAATGGCAAAGGCAAGCGTGAAGACGCGGTCAAGCATCTGATCGAAATCGTCAGGCGCGATCGCAAATGGAACGACGACGGCGCGCGTAAACAACTCGTCCAGTTCTTCGAAGCTTGGGGTGCGACCGACCCCGCGACCGTGGAGGGCCGTAAGCGCCTGTCGTCGATTTTATTCTCGTAGACGTTTCGCTCCGGCAATGGCGCCGAGTGGCAGAGTGAAGCGAAGATGCCGATGAATGCACAATATCGCGGGCCGATCGAATTGCCCGGAGTGATCCCGGTGTTTCCTCTGCCGGGGGCGTTGCTTTTGCCGCGCGGACAGATGCCGCTCAATATTTTTGAGCCGCGCTATATCGCGATGGTCGATGACGCGTTGCGTGACGGGCACCGGTTGATCGGCATGATCCAGCCCGACACCGCACAAGGCGGCGCGAGCGAAAAGCCGTCGCTTTACAGGATCGGTTGCGCCGGGCGCATCACCCAGCTCGCGGAAAGCGGCGATGGCCGGTACCTGATCGAGCTGACCGGTGTTGCGCGCTTCCGCGTCGAGGAGGAGCTGAAAGTCGCGACCCCATACCGGCAATGCCGCGTGACCTATGCACCGTTCGCCGACGACTTCGTCGCGCGCAAGGGCGAGAGCGCCGTCGACCGGGCGGCGCTGCTCGTTGCGCTCACCGATTTTCTGAAAGCCAACGATCTCAAGGCAGACTGGGAGGGCATCGAAAAAGCGCCGAACGAGGCGCTGGTCAATGCGCTGTCGATGATGTCGCCTTATGGCACGGCGGAAAAACAAGCGCTGCTGGAGGCTCCGGATTTAAAAACGCGTGCGGAGATCCTGATCGCCATCACCGAAATCGATCTCGCCAAAAAGAACACCGAAGGCGAACCGCAGCTGCAGTAAGCCGCGAGCCATGCTATAACGTGGTGAATTATCTGAGGATTCTGTTATGGCCACCGTCCCGCCTACCGAACGGCCCCCGGGCAGTGTTGACCCAAAACTGCTGGAAATCCTCGTCTGCCCTGTCACCAAAGGGCCGCTCGAGTACGACGCCGCGAAACAGGAACTCATCTCCCGCAAGGCGAAGCTCGCCTATCCAATCCGCGACGGCATACCGATCATGCTGCCCGAAGAAGCCCGCCGACTGGAATGACGCCATTTTTAATCGCGTCATCATCCGCGAAAGCCGTACAAATCAAAACAACGATTATGAGGACTGGATGTCCCGCTTGCGCGGAGCATGACAGTGAGTAGGGAAGGAAAAAGCAATGATCAAAATCTGGGGCCGCAACACATCTTCGAACGTGCAAAAGGCGATGTGGGCGGTCGGCGAGCTAAAGCTTGAACATCAGCGGATCGATATCGGCGGCGCCTTCGGCAAAAACAAAGAGCCGGCCTATCTGGCGATGAACCCGAATGGCCTGGTGCCGACACTCGAGGAAGACGATGGCTTCTTGCTGTGGGAATCGAATTCGGTCGTGCGTTATCTCGCCGGCAAGCACGACAAGGCCGGTGTCATCGAGCCGAAAGACCCCAAGCAGCGTGCCCTCGCCAGTCAGTGGATGGATTGGCAATTATCGGTGGTCGGACCGGCGATCTTGCACGCGTTCTGGGGCCTCATCCGCACAGCTCCGGAAAAGCGCGACATGGCCGCTATCAACACCTCGAAAGAAAAGACGACCGACGCGATGAAGATGCTCGACGCGCAATTGGGCAAGACGCAGTACGTCGCCGGGCCTTCGTTTTCCTACGGCGATATTCCGGTCGGCATCATGTGCTATCGCTTCGTGCAGTTGGTGCCGGAACGGCCAAAAATGCCCAACCTCGACCGGTGGTATGGCGCGATTTCATCGCGCCAGGCATTCAAGGATCATGTCGGCAGTATTCCGTTGACGTGAGTGTTTTTCTCAAACTCTCGCTGTCATTGTCGCTTCTGATGCGGAGCAAGAAGCGAGCTTACAGCGCCTCGCCCTTGAGCAACTTCGGCACGTCACCGGTGAACCCGGCCGCTTCGCGGATGAACGCGCGCTTGAGGGCCGGCATGCGCTCGACCAATCCAAGACCGATATCGCGCGCGAGCCGCAGCACATCGGAGCGGTTGGAGAAGAGCCGGTTCAACCCGTCGGTCGCGATCCCCATGGTCATGGTATCGAAGCGCCGCCACCGTTGGTAGCGTTCGAGCACATCGGGCCCGCCTGGATCGAGCCCAAGGCGCGCGGCGTCGACAATCGCCTCGGCAAGCGCGGCCACATCGCGCAGCCCCATATTCAATCCCTGCCCGGCGATGGGATGGATAATGTGCGCAGCGTCGCCGATCAACGCCAGCCTTTCGCCGATGAAACTGCGCGCGGTAAACAGACCGAGCGGAAATGCCCGGCGTGCTCCGGCGACCTCCAGGTCGCCAAGCTGCAAGCCGAAGCGTTTCTCGAGTTCGCGATGAAATTCTTCATCAGGAAGCGCAACGATATGCTCGGCCTCGCGCGCGTTTTCGGTCCACACAATTGAACAACGTCTGCCTTTAAGCGGCAGAATCGCAAACGGGCCCGCCGGAAGAAAATGTTCTTCGGCGCGTCCATTGTGTTCACGCTCGTGCGCAACCGTCGTGACAATCGCCGACTGATCGTAATTCCAGCCATAACTGGCGATGTCCGCCTGCTCACGGATCAGCGAGTGTGCACCATCGGCGCCGACCAGAAGGCGGCAGGAAATGACTTCATCGTTGGAGAGTGAGACCTCATTGGCATTCGCGCGTTTCTCGAAGCCGGCGACCGCGCCGGCACGCAAATCGACCCCGAGTTCCTTTGCCTTTGCGATCAATACATCGACCAGATGCCGGTTCTCGACCATATGGGCAAATGGTTCGCCCTCGTCCACCTCCCCGCCGAAGGTCAGAAAAGTCGGCCGCACGGAATCGTCCAGCTTCGAGTCGGTCACGACCATGTCGAGAATCGGCTGCGCCTTGTCGGCGACCGCATCCCACACCCCGATGACCTCGAAGAGCCGCCGCGCCGCCGCCGCGATAGCCGAGGCGCGCGGATCCTTCGACTGGGCATGGGCCAGCGTCGGGTCAATGACCGCAACGGTGAACGGATCGCCCAGCCCCTGGCGCAGGGCGATTGCCAGTGCCAGGCCGGCAAATCCGGCTCCGCCGACAACAACATCGGTTCGCGAGCGATCGCCTTTATCCATTCGCGTTCCTTGTAAATCTCGCCGCAGCATAGCAGGTTGAGGACATAGTTTGACCTTTTGCGGGCCCGCTCATGTCCTCAGCCGTCCAGGATTTGCTCGATATTCTCGACCTCGAGCCGCTGGAAGTGAACCTGTTCCGCGGCCGCTCGCCGCAGGTGGGCTGGCAGCGGGTTTTTGGCGGCCAGGTGATCGGCCAGGCGCTGGTAGCCGCGGTGCGGACCGTCGAAGTCCGGCCGCCGCATTCATTGCACGCTTACTTCCTGCTGCCAGGTGACCCCAAGGTACCGATCATCTACGACGTCGATCGCATCCGTGACGGCAAGAGCTTTACCACGCGCCGCGTCACCGCCCGCCAGCACGGACACCCGATTTTTTCGATGCTGGCATCGTTTCATGCGGACGAACCGGGCCTCGACCATCAGGCCAAGATGCCGGACGTGCCGCCGCCGGAAAAGCTTCCGAGCGAAACCGATATGCGGGAAAAGCTGTTGCCGATGATGCCGGATCCGGTTCGGCGCTATTACGAACGGGAGCGGCCGATCGAATTGCGGCCGGTCGAATTCGAGCGGTATCTCGGAAAAAAGATTCCCGGCGGACAATTCAACATCTGGATTCGCACCACCGGCAAGTTGCCCGATCTTCCGGCGATCCATCAATGCGTATTGGCCTATGCCTCCGACATGATGTTGCTTGACACTGCACTTGCGCCACACGGACGCACGCTGTTCGAGCAGGAATTCATCGCCGCCAGCCTCGATCACGCTCTATGGTTTCATAGGCCTTTCCGCGCCGATGATTGGCTGCTTTACGCGCAGGATTCGCCGAATTTGCACGGTTCGCGCGGCTACGCGCGCGGGCTTATCTTCAAGCGCGACGGAACGCTTGTCGCCTCGGTGGCACAGGAAGGCCTGGTACGCCAACGACGAAACACGTGACGTGCGCAAATGAAGCGATTGGCCACGGCCTATCTTGTCCTGATTTCAATCGTGACGGCGGCGCTTGGCGCATCGGGCAGGCAGCCTGCCCCCCAAGGTTCGTTTGAAGGCGCGCCGCCGCAATACACTCATTTCAGCGCCGCGGAACTCGAACGCGGTTTTCTTGCGCTTGCATTCGGATCCGACCTGCGCATAGGCGCGCGCCCGCTCGGTATCCGCCGCTTCGACCAACCAATCCGGGCTCGCATCATCGGCGGCGGCAGCATCGATCGGACCATCGAAATGGCGCGCGTGCTTGAAGAATATGCACGCAAAGTCGCCGGCCTGGGGCTGAGTATCGCGCCGCCCTCTGCGCCGGCCGAAGTCGAGTTGAGGTTGATTGACGAGAAGGATTTTCAGTCGGCGCTAGAGGATGCCTTCGGTACTAAAATCGCCAAGGCCTTTGTCTCGCGGACCGACCCGCAGTGCATGACCAGCGTTCGATCGACGGCCGACGGAAAAATCGTGCATTCCGTGTCATTTATAATCGTCGACAAAGGCGACGACGTGTTCCTCGACTGCGCCTATCATGAATTGCTGCATGCTTTCGGGCTGTCGAACCACGATCAACACAATCCTTGGACCACGCTCAACCAGCGCCGCATGGTCGGCTACCTGACGGCCTACGACCGGTCGCTGCTCACATTGCTATATGACCATCAGATAAAGCCCGGCATGACCATGCGACAGGCGCGCGCTGCGTTGCCCCGGATCATTGCTGAACTCGGGCTGGCCACGCCAAATTCGGGCAGATGAGCCAGCATCGCGGCGAGGGTACATTTGTAAGCGGGCCCCTGATTACGCCCAAAACTCGCTGACTAATTTTTAAGCAGGCCATGACGTCATTGGCGCGTCTTTAAGCGCCGACCGTAGGTCGCCTTCTGCATGATCGGTTATCCACCGAACTTCGCATGTCGAATCAAAGATATAGTCGTGTCACGCGCATCTGGCACGGCGTTTGATTCTATCTCCCCGGCCGTGCCTGCGAAGCAAGCTCCGCAGGCGCGGCTCAGTGAACCCGCCCGCACTGCGTCTAGGTACAAAACGGGCCCAAGCGGGGATCGAATCCATGAAAATCGTCATGGCCATTATCAAACCCTTCAAGCTCGACGAGGTCCGTGACGCCCTGACCTCAATCGGCGTGCAAGGACTGACCGTTACCGAGGTCAAAGGATACGGGCGTCAAAAGGGGCACACGGAGATCTATCGTGGTGCCGAATACGCGGTGAGCTTCCTGCCAAAAATAAAGATCGAAGTGGCAGTGGACACCAAGCAAGTCGACAAGGTCATCGGGGCCATCACCGGCGCCGCCAAGACCGGTCAGATCGGCGACGGAAAAATCTTCGTCTTCAATCTGGAAAACGCCGTGCGCATCCGCACCGGCGAGACCGATGCCGCGGCGCTCTAGTTAACCCGCACCGCAAACAATACGGACAGGAGTAAAACCATGACGTTGAAGAAATCCTCCCGTGCGGGGCTCTTGGCTCTCGCCTTCGGGATAGTGCTCGGACTGTTCCTGAGCGTGGCGACTTATGACGCCAGCTTCGCTCAGGCTCCCGCTGCGGCACCCGCCGCCGCCGCTCCAGCGCCCGCCCCGGCAGCTCCGCCGCCGGCGTGCGCAAATGATCCGGATCCGAAGAAAGCTGTCCTTGAAAAGTGCACGCCCAATTCCGGCGACACTGCGTGGATGCTGACGTCGGTCGCGCTGGTGCTCATGATGACCATTCCGGGCCTCGGCCTGTTTTATGGCGGCATGGTGCGCAAGAAGAACGTGGGCGACACCGTGATGACAAGCTTCGCCGTCACATGTCTGGTCACGATCGTTTATGCGGTCATCAGTTATAGCCTGGCCTTCACGACAGGCGGGCCATTCATCGGCGGCATGAGCCGTGCGTTCCTGCAGGGGATCCTGAGCGATATTTCGACCGGTATCGGCACGCCAAATGGCCTGGCGGTGACCATTCCTGAAACGGTCTATCTCTGCTTCCAGATGACCTTCGCCATCATCACACCGGCGCTCATTGCCGGTGCCTTCGCTGAGCGCATGAAGTTCTCCGCAATGCTCTGGTTCATGGGCATTTGGGCAATCGTAGTCTACGCCCCGATCGCGCATTGGGTTTGGGGTGCGGATGGCTTCATGTCCAACGGTAACAGCGACGCGATGTTCAAGGTCCTCGACTTTGCCGGCGGCACTGTCGTGCATATCAACGCCGGTGTCGCCGGCCTGATGTGCGCAATTTGCCTCGGCAAGCGCAAGGATAGCGGACCCGCGCACAACATGGTTCTCACCTTCATCGGCGCCTCGCTGCTGTGGGTCGGCTGGTTCGGCTTCAACGCCGGCTCCGCCGTCACCGCCGGCATGCAGGCGGGCATGGCGATGACCGTGACGCAGATCGCTACCGCCGTTGCGGCATTCACCTGGATGCTCGTTGAATGGGCCGCCCGCGGCAAACCCACCGTCATCGGCATTTGCTCGGGTGCGGTCGCAGGCCTCGTCGCCATCACTCCCGCTTCGGGCTTCGTTGGCCCCGTCGGTTCGATGGTGATCGGCATCGCCGCCGGCGTATTCTGCTACTGGGGCGTCACCGGCCTCAAGCGCATGCACGGCCTCGATGACGCGCTCGACTGCTTCGGCGTTCACGCCGTCGGCGGCATCGTCGGAGCTTTGTTGACCGGCGTATTCGCGATCGAACAGTACGGCGGCACCGCCGGGCTGATCGAAGGCAACGCCGCGCAGATGATGAATCAGGTCAAGGGCATCGTTGTCGTGATCGTATATGACGCGATCGTTTCCCTGATCATTCTCAAGATCATCGATGCAATCATCGGCCTGCGCGTTGCCGACGAAGTGGAGCGCGAAGGACTCGATATCGCGCTGCATGGCGAGGCAGTGCAATAGAACGCAAGGCCGCATGAACCCGGTATTCGGGCTCATGCGGTGAGCTAGCGGTAGGGGCGGAAACCCGGCACTGTCCCTTCCGTCGAGGCCCCGGTTCGCAAGGACCGGGGCCTCTCTCTTTATTATTGGCGCCGGTTCTTGTCTTTTTCCGCAGCAAACCGATCCGAATTCCGATGGTTAATCGGGTCTTAACCTCGCCCTCTTTATTGTGTGGAAACCCTGTGCCGCGGGCGAAGCCCGCTGTGTTGACGCATGTCCATGATGACCGCTCAGCGCGAGCCTGTCTCTTCACCTGCTCCGGCGGTCGATTCGCGGTCGCCCTTCGTGCGGCTGACGGAACTGATCGCCGGCATCGAGCCGGGTAAGCCCGCCATCAATCTGTCGGTCGGGGAGCCGCAACATCCGATCCCGCCATTCGTCGGCCCGACGCTTGCCGCGCATCTCGCCGACTTCGGCCGCTATCCGGCCAACAAAGGGATCGAACCCTTCCGCCGTGCCGTCGCAGCCTGGCTCGGCCGACGTTACAAGCTCACGCGACCGGTCGATGCGGAGAACGAAGTGCTTGTGCTCAGCGGCACGCGCGAAGGTCTGTTCCTCGCCGCAATCGCTGCCCGTCGCTGGGTCACACGGCGCGTTGGCAAACCGGCGATGCTGATCCCCAATCCATTCTATGCGGCCTATGCCGCCGGCACGCTCGCGGCCGACTGCGAACCGGTCTATCTGCCCGCGACCCGCAAAAGCGGTTTCCTCCCAGATCTCGATGCGCTTGATGACACGCTGCTGGCGCGCACGGTCGCTTGTTACATCGCGTCCCCCTCAAATCCGCAAGGCGCCGTCGCCGACCGCGCCTATCTCGACAAGCTGGCGCACCTCGCCCGCCGCTTCGGCTTCTTGGTATTCGCCGATGAGTGCTATTGCGAAATCTACAGCCAACACGCCCCGCCCGGCATGCTGGAAGCTGCGGGGCCCGATTTCGCGAATGTCGTCGTGTTCCACTCGCTGTCCAAGCGCTCGAGCCTGCCAGGTCTGCGTGTCGGATTTGCCGCCGGTGACCGGCGTTTCCTCGCTCCCTATCTCGAATTGCGCAACGTGGCGGCACCGCAGGTTCCGACACCGGCGCAGCACGTGGCAATCGCCGCCTACGGCGACGAGGCGCATGTGCGGGAAAACCGGGAACTTTACTCCGCCAAATTCGATCTTGCCGATCAGATTATCGGCAATCGTTACGGCTACGTGCGCCCTGCCGGCGGTTTCTTTCTGTGGCTCGATGTAGCGAAGCAAGGCGGCAGCGAGATTGTGACCAAACGCCTTTGGGCGGAAGCCGGCGTTCGCGTCGTGCCCGGACGGTATCTCGCGCGCGAACAAGCCGATGGGAGCAATCCCGGCGCGGACTATATCCGCGTTGCCATGGTGCAGGACAAGACGGCAACGGCCGAGGCGCTGCATCGCCTCGTCACCGTGCTTGGGTGAGGATGTAACGCATGCGGGCAACAGATCGCAGCCTCGATATCTTCGGCTTCATCGCCGAACATTTTCGCGACATCATCCGGCGGCGCCTGAGCGAGCTCGCAGGCTTGGCGTTGATGACCCTGGCGTTGCTTGGCGCACTCGCGCTCGCGACCTGGTCGGTGCAAGACCCTTCGCTCAGCCACGCTACGCAAAAGCCAATTCACAATCTCCTCGGTTACCCGGGCGCGATCTTTTCCGATCTGGCCATGCAGCTGCTCGGTCTCGCGGCCATCATGCTGCTCGCTCCAGAAGCGCTGCTTGGCTGGCGGTTGCTCTCGCACAAGCCGGTTGGTGAAAAATGGCGCAACCTCTTCTGGATCATCGCCACGTTTCTTGCGGCGGCCTTTGCTTCGACGTTGCCGCGCATCGGTTCCTGGCCGCTGCCAACCGGGCTTGGCGGCGTTGCCGGCGATGCGATGTTGCGGCTGCCGGCAATGATCGTCGGCACACCGATCGGCGGGCTCACCCGGCTTTTGTTGTGCATCCTTTTTGGTGTCGCCACCGTGGTGACCTTACTGTTCGCCGCGGGCACGTCCGGCCGCACGAAAAGGCGGGTCGCGCGCGTGAGCGAGATCGACGAAGAAGACGATATTGAAGAAGACGAAATCGATGAGGATCGTGGCTCCGCCTGGCTCGGCATGATCGTGCACGCGCTGCTCAGCTGGAAGGCGCGCATTGGCCGCATGATCCGTGGTGAAACGCGCGCGCATGCGGTGCTGCCGGTGGCGCACGGCCCGCGCATGGAGCCGCGTTTCGACGGTGGGTCTTATGAAGACGATGTTGAGTATGACGAAGACGCACCAACACCGCGCCGCCGCGCCGCGCCGCGAGCACCGGCGCGCCGCGGCAGTAACGGCTACATGCTGCCCTCTCTCAATCTCCTGGCCGCGCCGCGCGCCAGCGAACGCACCACGGTGTCGCGCGACATCATCGACGGCAATGCCGTTGCGTTGGAGACCGTATTGCAGGACTTCGGTGTGCGGGGCGAGATCATCAACGCACGTCCCGGCCCGGTCGTCACTCTTTACGAGCTCGAACCTGCACCCGGCATCAAATCCTCGCGGGTCATCGGGTTGGCCGACGACATCGCCCGTTCGATGAGCGCGGTGTCGGCACGTGTCGCCGTCGTGTCAGGCCGCAACGCGATCGGCATCGAGTTGCCCAATCCCACGCGCGAAAAAGTCTATTTGCGCGAGCTGCTCACCGGCATGGACTACAACGAGACCGCGGCCAAATTGCCGCTCTGTCTCGGTAAGACGATCGGCGGTGAATCGGTGATCGTCGATCTGTCGCGCATGCCGCATCTCCTAATCGCCGGCACCACCGGCTCCGGCAAATCGGTCGCGATCAATACCATGATCCTGTCGCTGGTCTATCGCCTGCGGCCCGACCAGTGCCGGCTGATCATGGTCGATCCCAAGATGCTCGAACTGTCCGTGTACGATGGCATCCCGCATCTGCTCACTCCGGTCGTCACCGATCCGAAAAAAGCGATCGTCGCGCTCAAATGGGCGGTGCGCGAGATGGAGGGCCGCTACAAGAAGATGTCGAAGCTCGGCGTGAGGAATATCGAGGGCTACAACGCACGCGTCGCCGAAGCGAAAGCCAGGGGCGAGACGCTGACCCGTACCGTCCATACCGGCTACGACAAGGAAACGGGTGAAGCCATCTACGAGAAAGAGCAGCTCGAGCTTGAGCCATTACCGTTCCTCGTGGTCATCGTAGACGAGATGGCCGACCTGATGATGGTCGCCGGCAAGGATATCGAAGCAGCCATCCAGCGCCTCGCACAGATGGCGCGGGCGGCCGGTATCCACGTCATCCTGGCGACCCAACGCCCGTCGGTGGATGTCATCACCGGCACCATCAAGGCGAACTTCCCGACCCGCATCTCGTTCCAGGTCACGTCCAAGATCGACAGCCGCACGATCTTGGGCGAGCAGGGCGCCGAGCAGCTGCTCGGTCAGGGCGACATGCTCTATATGGCCGGCGGCGGCCGCATCAGCCGTGTGCACGGCCCCTTCGTGTCGGATGAAGAGGTCGAAAAGGTCGTCCGTCATCTGAAGGCGCAAGGCACACCCGAATACCTGGAGGAAGTCACCGCCGGCGATCTCGAAGACGGCGAGGATGGCGCTGTGTTTGACTCAACAGGTATGGGGCTGGCCGAGGGCGGCGACCTTTATCAGCAGGCTGTGGCCATCGTAAAACGCGATCGCAAGGCTTCGACCTCGTATATCCAGCGCCGCCTGCAAATCGGCTACAACCGCGCCGCCACCATCATGGAACGCATGGAGGACGAAGGCATCGTCGGCCAGCCCAACCATGCCGGCAAGCGCGAGATCCTGATCCCCGAAGGTCCCGCCGACGACCGCTATTGAGAATCGTCCCATTCGCGATTAAGCCGGACTTGGCCCGAGGCTCGTGCGTCGCGAAATCGCCACAGCCTGCCCGTATACGGCCTATCGAGATACCGCGGGCGCAGGGCGGAGAACGAGATGGCGGCACAATCCAAGGCGCGAATTGGCCTCATAATGGTTGAGGCCGCGCTTCTTGCCGGCCTCTCCGTATCGGCAATGGCCCAGGCAGTTCCGTTGCCGGTTCCGCGCCCGTCCGGCCTACAGACCCCGCCGAATTCCACAGGGTCAATCATAACTCCGACGGCTCCCCCGGCAAAACCCGCGGCTCCAAGTCAGCAATCAAGTCAGCAATCAAGTCAGCAACAACAAGTCGCGCAGCCGGGCCCCTCGCCCAGTCCTGTGACCAATCCCTTCGCCGCCCTGCTCGGCAAGCCTGCTTCCACCGGCGCACTCAGTGCGGAACAGCGCGCGATCGTGGACCGCGTCAATGGCTATCTCTCCGGTGTACAGACGCTGAGCGGAAAATTTATTCAGGTGGGGCCCGACGGGAGCCGTACGCAGGGGGATTTCTTCATCTCGAAGCCGGGTCGAGTGCGCTTCGAATATGACGACCCGAGCCCCATAGAACTGATCGCGGACGGATCGTCGGTGGTAGTGCGCGATCGCCGCCTGGCGACTCAGGATGTCTATCCTTTGTCGCAGACGCCGTTGCGCTTTCTCCTCGCCGACCGCGTCGACCTGTCAAAGGATACGCACCTGATCGCGGTCTATGCCGACGATGTGTTCGTCACTGTCGTGGCTGAGGAAAAGAGCGGGATCGTCGGTACCAGCCGATTGATGATCATGTTCAGCGCGAAGGACATGCAGCTCAAGCAATGGACCGTAACTGACCCGCAAGGCTACGACACCACTGTTGCGGTCTACAATCTCGACACCAGCAAACGGCCCGATCCTGCGCTGTTCAAGATCGATTACACCCGCTATCACAATTAAACGCTACATCAAGACGCCCCGCTCTCGGGCGAGCGAATTTCCCAATTGAAATAAGACGTGGATGGCCGGGACGAGCGTGGCCGTGACATTGGTAAATCGAAGCATTGCATCATAGATTGCGGCCATGCCTTTCAAGATTACGACGTGGAACATCAATTCGGTTCGCTTGCGCATCGATCTGGTCGCTCGCTTTTTGAAAAGTGCTCGGCCTGACGTTCTTTGCTTGCAGGAAACCAAATGCCCCGATGACGCTTTTCCGATCAAGCGCTTCAAGCGGCTGGGTTACGAGCACGCGGCGATTAACGGACAAAAGGGCTACCACGGTGTCGCGGTCCTCTCGCGCGTTCCGTTCGAGCACGTCGATGTCCAGAGCTTCTGCGGCAAGAGCGATTGCCGGCATATTTCGGTCTTGTTCGGCGAACGGGCGAATCTGAAAGATCGGATCGTCTTGCATAATTTCTACGTGCCCGCCGGTGGTGACGAGCCCGATCCGGAAATCAATCCGAAATTTGGCCACAAACTCGCCTTCCTCGATGAAATGCGTGCGCATGCCGGCTTGCGCCCGGAAAAGGCACAGCGCGCCATCCTCGTTGGCGATCTCAACGTGGCCCCGCTCGAGCACGATGTCTGGAGCCACAAGCAGATGATCAAGGTGGTCTCTCACACCCCGGTCGAATGCGAGAAGCTCGTTGCCGCACAAAAGTCGGGGAGCTGGATCGATTGCATGCGCGTGCACACGCCCGAACCGGAGAAGCTCTACACGTGGTGGAGCTACCGCGCGATGGACAATTGGCGCATTGCCGATCGCGGCCGCAGACTTGACCATATCTGGACTTCGGACGCGCTCGCTGAGCGTGTGTCGGCGATCGACATTGCCAAGCACTACCGCGGCGCCAAGCGCCCTTCCGACCATGTGCCGGTGACGGCGACAATCGAACCGTGAAGCGATTAATGTTTTTCGCCGGGCTCCAGCGCGCGCTTTACCGCCGCCAGCTCTGTCGACCAAGCTTGCACGCGTTCGTTCATGCTTTGGCGTAACTTTTCCGCGGCGGCCGGATAGCCCTCCAGCATCTTGCGGAACAGATTGCGCGATATACGAACGACGACCGTCGGTTCTTTCGCGATCGCCGTTGCTTGGCACACAGTGTTGGTCAGCAGCGCCAACTCGCCGACCAGGGTGCCGGGACCCACGGTGATCTCCTTGCCCTCCGATAATGTGCCCGGCTCCAGCACCAGCGAGCCCTCCTGAATGACATAACCGCCGTCAGCAAGTTCGCCGGCATAGAAAAGCACGGCGCCGCTCGGCAGATGACGGGTTTCCGCGCCGATCGCCAGAATACGCAGCGCCTGCTTGCCGAGCGCCGCTAAAGGCGGGACGCGCTCGAAAAAGGCGATATCCTCGTCTAGGCCCATTGGTGATTGCCAGTCGGTTCTTGCAGGGGCAGCCGCCGCGGAAGATCGCGCAATATTATCACGGCACCAGCTTATAGCCGCCGCCTTCCGTCACCAAGATCGCCGGCACGGCGGCATCTTTTTCGACTTTTTGCCGGAGCCGGTAGATGTGCGTCTCCAGGGTATGTGTCGTCACGCCGGAATTGTAGCCCCAGACCTCTTGCAACAAGGTCTCGCGCGACACCGGCTTCTGACCGGCCCGGTAAAGGTAACGCAGGATCGCCGTTTCTTTTTCGGTCAGGCGAACCTTGCTGCCCTTCGGGCTCAACAGCAGCTTCGAGCTTGGCCTGAACGTGTAGGGCCCGATGGCAAATACCGCGTCTTCGCTCGCTTCGTGTTGCCGTAGTTGTGCACGGATACGCGCCAGCAATACTGCGAAACGAAATGGCTTTGTAATGTAGTCGTTCGCGCCGGATTCGAGTCCGAGAATGGTATCGGAATCGGTGTCATGGCCCGTGAGCATGATGATCGGCGCCTTGAACCCGCTCTTGCGCAGGATACGCACCGCTTCGCGACCGTCGACGTCCGGCAGTCCGACATCCATGATCACCAGATCGATTTGTCCGTTCTTCGCCGCCTGAACGCCTTTTGTACCGCTGTCGACCGAAATGGCGTCGAATTCCTCATGCAGTGCCAATTGCTCGACCAAAGCTTCACGCAGTTCGGCATCGTCATCGACGATTAAAATCGTACGCTTATTGGCCATCGTCCAAGGGCCCCTTCAAAGGACGTAAATGCGCCCCCCGCCATAGTCGCGAAATAGAACATTCAGGGCTAAAAGAGCAAGCCGGAACCGATATTAAAGCTCAATCTAAGTCAGTTTTACGCGGCGAATGCAGAAACGATCTTTGTCCCGAATTACAGTACGCCGCAAGCCGGGCGATTCAAGCCGGGGATGGCTCATGGCAGGAATGCTGGCTCTGCCGGTCGCTCTCGGGCGCGGCGGCATCAAGGCCAACAAGCGTGAAGGCGATGGCGGCACGCCGCGCGGCAGCTTTCGGCTCAAGCGGCTCTGGTGGCGTGCGGACAAGCATCCGCGCCCTGTCACCTCTTTGCCGATACAACGGATAACCCCGATGGACGGGTGGTGCGAAGATCCCACGGATCGCCATTACAATCGGCCGATTAAAATTCCCGCGAATGCGAGCTCGGATCGTCTGGCGCGCAAAGACAATCTCTACGATTTTATCATCGAGATCGACCACAACGCGCGTCCGCGTATCGCCGGGCGTGGCAGCGCCGTGTTCATCCATGCGGCACGACAAGGCTTTGCGCCGACCGCCGGCTGTATCGCTCTTGAACCCAAAACGCTTCGTCGGATGCTTTCGCGCCTCGGTCCACGCACTCGAATTGTAGTAGTGTAGGGCAAGGCGCGATTCTACTTCGCCCGTTCCCCGAATATCGCGCTGCCGACGCGGATGTGGGTCGCACCGAGTGCAATTGCAGTCGCGAAATCCGCGCTCATGCCCATTGACAAAAGCTTGAGGTCGTTTCGCTTCGCAATCTTAACGGTGAGCGCAAAGTGCGGTCCCGGTGCCTCATCAAATGGCGGTATGCACATGAGACCCGAGATTTTCAGTCCGTATTTCTCGCGACAGGCTGCGAGAAATGCGTCGGCGTCCTGCGGCAGCACGCCGGCTTTTTGCGGTTCTGCTCCGGTATTGATTTCGGCGAAAAGAAGCGGATGTCGTTGCTGTTTGTCAATTTCCTTCGCCAGCGCCTCGCACAAGCTGGCTCGATCGACGGAATGGATCGCATCAAAAAGCGCCACCGCTTCTTTCGCCTTGTTCGATTGCAACGGACCAATGAGATGCAATTCAACGGCCGCGTGTTTCAAAAGCAGTGGTGGCCACTTGGCCTTCGCTTCCTGCACGCGATTTTCGCCGAACACGCATTGACCCGCCGCTATCACGGGCTCAATTGCATCAGCGCCAAAGGTTTTCGAGACGGCGATTAATGTCACCTCGGCCGGATCGCGTCGCGCATCCCGGCAGACCCGGGCAATCTCGGCACGAACATGTTCAAGACCAATTGCGACGACAGCGGCCATGCGCTGGCTATATCGCACCGCTTCGCGTGCCGCCACTTCAAATGAAGGGCCGTGGATAGGCCTTCGCTATTTCGCTCCCGGCTATTGCAGCCAGCGCAGCCCGGTCGACCATTTCGAAGATACGGTCTTTCCAGCGAATGGCTTTGCTGAGAAACAGACGCTTGAGGGTCTTGTTGGTGTGCACCAGCGACATTCCCAGCGTGTCGGCAAGATGCTGCTGGGTGAAGGGAAGCTGGATGCTTCCGTTTTTGACGAGACCCGACTCTTCCGCTCTCGCGAACAGATGCAATAACAGATAAGCGGCGCGCTCGAGTGCGGTGCGGCGTCCGAGACTTAGGAGATGTTCGTCGATGAGCTGCTCTTCGCGTGCGGCGAGCCAGGTAATATCAAAGGCCAACGACGGCAAGCGGCTGTAAAGATCCCACAGCTTTGCGCGCGGAAATACGCACAGCACCAACGGCGTGAGCGCTTCGACTGAATGCTCCATCTCGTTCATCAGCGCGCCTTGCAGGCCGAGCATGTCTGCCGGTAGGGCATAGTTGAGAATTTGCCTGCGACCGTCGTCGAGCATCTTGTAGCGAAATGCCCAACCACTAAGCACCGTATAGAGATACTCGCTGCGTGTGCCCTCGCGCAGAAAGCTTGCTCCCGCATCGACGCGAAGCTCATCGGTTTTGAATGTTTTGACGAACGCCAGCTCTTCGGTAGAAAATTCACGCAGGTTCGGCCGCTTGCGCAGCGGACACTGCCCACACGATGTGAAGTGGCCGTTCGGCCGTCCATTTCCGACAATCATGGCCGCTCATTCGCCGGCTAAGTGGGTCCACTAGAACGTCACGCTAGAGAAATGGCGCCTCATCTGTCCAAAGATGAATTTTCGTGACCTATGTCATTTTTAAATGCCGTCCTGTTTAATTCGTAAGACAAGGGAAAGTTCCATCGGAGAAACTAACCCTTTCCAAAGTCAGATAGCTTGCTCATCGGCAAGCGCTGTCTTGTCCTTGACGATGAATTTCTGATCGCTCTCGATATTCAGCAGACACTCGAATTCGCCGGCGCCGCACAGGTGACTTGTGTTGCCACCGTAGCTGAAGCTTTGGCTTTGCTGCGCGATAGCCCCGACTTCGACGTCGCCGTGCTTGACGTCAAGTTAAGCATCCCTGACCGGGATAGCCTCGGGGTCGCGGCTTTGCTCGTGGCGAAGGGGACGCCGTTCGTTTTCTTGACCGGGATGCGCGTCGACGACGTGCATGCAAAGCTATTTCCGCAAGCGCCGGTTATTGAAAAGCCCTACGACGCAGCGACATTGTTGGAGGCGGTGCAGCGCGCGCTGCGGCCGCCAGGAAACTAAAGCGGTTGTCTGCCTCCTGTTTCCGGGGGCTAAACGGTCCGGATAGCGGCCGGTTCCGTCTACTTTTCAGCCCGGCTTTGCCTGGCCGGTTGACCCTCCTGCCTCTTTCGTGTCTGTTCCGCGCGCAATAAAAGACGCGCAAATGACGCCCGATTCGAGCAAAAACGAGCGATACAACGCCCGTGCAGCGGAGATCCGCTGGCAGAAGGCGTGGGCGGAGCAAGGTATCTTCGCGACCAAAAACGACGATCCTCGGCCGAAATATTACGTGCTGGAGATGTTTCCCTACCCCTCGGGGCGCATCCATATGGGCCACGTGCGAAATTACACGATGGGCGATGTGGTTGCGCGGTTCAAACGCGCCATGGGCGACGCTGTACTCCACCCCATGGGCTGGGACGCCTTTGGCATGCCGGCCGAGAACGCCGCCATTGATCGCAAGGTACACCCCAAGACGTGGACCTACGACAATATCGCAGCGATGAAGAAGCAACTCCAGTCGATGGGGCTTTCGCTCGACTGGACACGCGAGATCGCGACTTGCGATCCGGCTTACTACAAGCACCAACAAAAAATGTTTCTTGATTTTCTCAAAGCGGGTTTAGTCGAGCGCAAGCGATCAAAAGTAAATTGGGATCCGGTCGATCAGACCGTGCTCGCCAATGAGCAAGTGATCGACGGTCGCGGCTGGCGCTCGGGAGCGGAGGTCGAGCAACGCGAGCTGACGCAATGGTTTTTCAAGATAAGCGATTACGCCGAAGATTTGCTGGAAGCGCTCGACACGCTCGATCGCTGGCCGGACAAAGTCCGGCTGATGCAGAAGAACTGGATCGGACGCTCGGAAGGCTTGCTGCTGCGCTTCATGCTGGACCCGGCAACAGCCCCGAATAATGAAAGCGAACTGGAAATTTTCACCACGCGACCGGACACCTTGTTCGGCGCCAAGTTTATGGCGCTGTCGCCCGATCATCCGTTGGCGCAGGCCGCGGGCACCAAAAATCCGAAGCTCGCCGCCTTTATAGAACAATGTCACCGAATGGGCACCGCGCAGGCCGAGATCGACACCGCTGAAAAACTCGGTTTCGACACGGGCATCAAAGCTGTGCACCCATTCGACACAAACTGGAAGCTGCCGGTCTATGTGGCCAATTTCATTCTGATGGACTACGGCACCGGCGCGATTTTCGGTTGTCCGGCGCACGATCAACGCGACCTCGATTTTGTCAACAAATACGGGCTCGGCAACACGCCAGTGGTTTGCCCACCCGGCCAAGACCCGAAGACCTTTGTCATCACCGACGTCGCCTATGACGGTGAAGGCCGCATGATCAATTCACGCTTCCTTGACGGGATGACCATCGAGCAAGCGAAGGAAGAAGTCGCAAAGCGACTGGAAAAGGAAACGCGCGGCAATCGCCCGGTAGCGCAGCGGCAAGTGAACTATCGCCTGCGCGACTGGGGTATTTCACGCCAGCGCTATTGGGGCTGCCCTATCCCGATCATCCACTGCGAGAAATGCGGCGTGGTGCCGGTACCGGAAAAAGACCTGCCGGTGACTTTGCCGGAGGACGTGACCTTCGACAAGCCAGGTAATCCGCTCGACCGCCACCCGACATGGAAGAACGTAAAATGCCCGAAGTGCTCCGGGCCGGCGCGACGCGAAACCGACACGATGGATACTTTCGTCGATTCATCTTGGTATTTCGCACGCTTTACTGATCCGTGGATCAAAACCGCTCCGACCGACCCTAAGGTGGCCAACCGCTGGATGGCGGTCGATCAGTATATCGGCGGCATTGAGCACGCAATTTTGCATCTGCTCTATTCTCGTTTCTTCACCCGCGCGATGCACAAATGCGGCTATATCGATATGGACGAGCCCTTCGCGGGACTGTTCACGCAGGGCATGGTGGTACACGAGACTTATCGCGCCAAAAACGGCGACTGGATTGAACCGGCTAACGTCAAAATCGAAGGGATAGGCGACGCCCGTCGCGCAGTTCTGGCGTCAACCGGTGAACCGATCGAAATCGGCTCGATCGAGAAAATGTCAAAGTCGAAGAAGAACACGGTCGACCCGGATGACATCATTGCTGCTTACGGCGCTGATACCGCGCGCTGGTTTATGCTTTCGGATTCCCCGCCCGATCGCGACGTTATCTGGACCGAGGAAGGTGTGCAGGGCTCCTGGCGTTTTATGCAACGGCTGTGGCGTTTGATCGGCGAAATCGCGGAAATCGATGCACCGAAAACACGACCGGCAAATTTTGCTGAGCTTGCGCTTGTAGTGCGCAAGGCCGCGCACCGCGCACTCGCAAATGTCTCCGAAGACATCGACAAGCTGCGCTTCAACCGCTGCGTTGCCCATATCTACGAATTTGCCAACGCCCTGAGCGACGTCATCGGTCAACTTGAAAGTGCACCGGCGGGCGACATCGCCTGGGCCTTGCGTGAGGCGGGCGATATCCTGGTAAGGCTATTCCACCCAATGATGCCTCACCTTGCCGAGGAGTGCTGGGCGGCGCTCGGGCATAAAAATCTCGTTGCCATTGAACCCTGGCCAACGATCGAGCCTGAGCTTTTGGTAGAAAGCACCATTACGTTGCCCGTTCAGATCAACGGTAAGAAACGCGCCGATGTCACTATCGCCCGTAATGCAGGAAAATCCGACATTGAGGCTGCCGTTCTTGCCCTCGATGCGGTAAAAAAGGCCTTGGAGGGCAAAAGCCCGAAAAAGGTCATTGTCGTCCCGCAAAGGATCGTCAATGTCGTGGTCTGATATGGCGCCCCTCATAAGGTTTTTCGGGGTCTTGGCGTTGGCCGGCCTCACCGCCGGCTGCTTTGAGCCGCTCTACGCCGAGCGACCAACGCGGGCGGGCAGTGGCAGCCTTGTCGGTCAACTCAGCGCGGTGGACGTAGCGCCAATCGATGCGCCGGGCGGGAGTCGGCTCGCGCGTGTCAGCGTCGGCGTACGCAACGAATTGATCTACGACCTCACCGGCGGGAATGGCGGCGTTTCGCCTACTCATCGCCTGGAAGTCAGACTGACCGCCACGCAGCTGCAGGTCATCGTCGACATCAATACCGCTCGACCGGACGTCAACAACTACGGCATCGACGCGACCTACACTTTGACCGAACTTGCCACCGGGAAAGCGGTGGTTAAAGGTCAGACGTTCTCGCGCGTTTCCTATAATATTCCAGGCCAGGAACAACGCTTCGCCGGTGACCGTGGCCTACGCGACGCCGAGAATCGAGCTGCCAAGGTGATCGCCGACAATATCCGTTCGCGACTGAGCTCGTATTTTGTGGCCGGGTCGTAGAGCGCACGGTCCAGCCGTTTATGACCGCAATCAAAGCCGCCGACGTTGACCGTTTTGTTACCAGGCCCAACCCCGCGCAGCCAATCGTCTTGGTATTCGGGCCTGACACTGGTTTGGTGCGCGAGCGCGTGGAGGCACTGGTGCATGCCTCGGTCGACGACCCGAATGATCCCTTCGTACTGGCGCGCATCGAAGGCGATGAGCTGGCGGGAAATCCAGCACGCCTTGTGGAAGAAGCGCACACAATACCGCTGTTTGGTGGCCGACGAGCCGTGCTCGTGCGGGCGGGTGCGCGCAATATCGCATCCGCTGTTGAAAGCGTTATCGCTACACCTTCAAACGAATGCCGGATCATCATTGAAGCAGGCAATCTCAGCAAGAGCGCCCCGCTGCGTGTGATCTGCGAAAAGGCGAAGGTTGCTGCTGCTCTGCCCTGCTATGCCGACAATGAACGCGCACTCCACCAACTGATCGATGAAGAACTGCGCGCGGCCAATCTCACCATTGCGACGAACGCGCGTGCTACGCTGCTGGCACTGTTGGGTGGAGATCGCTTGGCTTCGCGCAATGAGATTCGGAAACTCGCTCTTTATGCGCAAGGGCAAGAAAGTGTCGAACTTACCGATGTGATGGCGGTCGTCGCGGATGCATCCGAAATGGCCCTCGACAGCGTCACCGATGCCGTTTTTGCCGGAAAGATCGCCGAGGTCGACACCGAGTTTGGCAAGGTGCGCGCGAGTGGCTCTTCCCCTGCGGCAATCGTATCGGCGGCGATCCGCCAGTTGGCAAATTTGCATAAGATGGCATTGGCAATTGAAAACGGCGATACAGTCGAGTTTGCCATGAAGCGCGTCGCGCCGCCCGTACATTTCACGCGCGAGCGGCCGGTCAGCGAGGCCTTGCATGCCTGGTCGCCCGCGCGACTGCTGCGTGCAATGGATCAATTGGCGGAGGCTTCGCTCGAAATGCGGCGTAATGCGCCGTTAGCGGAAGCGATCGCACAGCGAATTCTGCTCTCGTTGGCCGCAAATGCCCGCAAGAAGGCCTAGGGATTGGCCGCGCATCGCTTAAATCGAACTACTTGAACGACCCTAATCCGAATTAAGCCATTTAGAACTGATCAATGCTTTTTCGTTAAGCATTCCGCGGTGATCGCAGCATCGCACCCAATGGACGGCGACGCGAAAATGCATGTCGTGACTGCACGGCGCCATCTGCGTCGTTCGCAAGAGACGCGTACTAATTTCTGGCAGGCGATAATCGCGTCATCATTTGTCGTTGCCGTCGTCGGCGCGAGCCTGTTCCTTGGCATAGTGATGGTAATCGGAACTTTTGGCGAAAGCAGCTCCAATCAATTGACTGTCGACGGGCGGACCGGCCGCGTCGCCCGCGCGCTGCGCGACGGCACGCTTTGCCATTACATTGTCTTCGACAACAAGACTGCGCAGGCTGTCGAAGACCGTATCGGGCGCTGCGACGAGGTCAAACCCAAAACGAAAGCAGAAAGGCCGGCTACTTTCAGTTGGGGCAAATAGCGTCGGTATCTAGTGCATCCAGTTTACAAATTCAGTTGATAGCTGTGCGGGACCCACCGGTACCCGTTCTGCCCTTTCTCCACATAGCCGATGCCGGGAAAAGGCATGTGAAAACTGGCGACGAAGAGTTTATCGCTCGCAAGCATGTCGAGGACGCGCTTTCTGGTGATGACCGCTTTTTCTTTATCGTCGTCCATCTCGAAGTGCCATTCTGGACGCTGTACGGCCATCACATACTGAGTGAAGGTATCGGCCGTGATCATGAAGCGCTTACCATCGCTTTCGATGTGAAACGCCAACAGTCCGGGTGAATGCCCGGCGGCATCAACCGCCGTGATGCCCGGCACTACCTGATCGCCTGGTTTGATGAACGCCGAGCGATCGGCCAAAGGCACACAAATCTTCACGAATAACTCACGATTGAACTTACGCGCCTCTCGCACGTTCTCGCCTCGCTTCCAGAAATCAAACTCCGCGGCTCCGAAGACGTAACGTGCATTCGGAAAAACGGGTTTTCCGCCCTCGACGAGGCCGCCAATGTGATCGGGGTGACCATGAGTGATGACAATTACGTCAATATCCGCCGGTTTGTACCCCACAGCCGAGAGTCGTGCCGCCGTCTGTCCAGGCGGAAGACGCTTGCTGAGCTGTTCATATTCACGCGGAAGCGCGCCATTGCCGGTGTCAAACAGGACCAATTGCTTGCCGGTGTTCACGATTGTCGGGATATTGGGATGTTCGAACCGTTGCGTGTCGATATTGTTCGCGCGGGCAAGGGCTTGCACCTCGTCCGGCGAAGCATTGGCCCCATAATGCGGATGCAGTCCTTCGCGAATTGCTTTCGCATCCAGAACGGTTGCAACTTCAAAACTGCCGAGCCTGAAACGATAAATTGTTGGCTGTAACTCGCCTTGTAGTGAAACGGGCACCGTGGGTCCTCCTCAACCATCGTAACATCTGACCTCTGCATAGCAGCCGGGACAGGCCGCGATCCAGTGGAACACAAAGGCGATCCATCAACGGGATCTTGCCTTCCGGAAGCACAGCAATCGCTCTATGCTGGAGACGCGTTAGGTCGAAAGCCCGGGAGGTCAATGATGGCCCGAAAGAAACGCAAGATACTTGCGAGAAATCGGAAGAAAAAATCCAAGACCACGACTAAAAAGAGCTGGCGGAAGCTCCGCAAACGCCGTCCGCAACGGAGCCTCGGAAGCAAAGTAAGAGGGGCTTATCGTACGGTCGTGGACACGATCAAAGACACCGACCAGCTCCGGAATAAACTGGAATTGCCCGCGACTTCCGAAACCGAATAGACTTTAGATCCGTCCCAACAGCAGCAGAATCAGGACGATTATCAGCACCAGGCCGAGACCGCTGGAGGGGTAGTATCCCCACTCACCGCTATACGGCCATGTCGGCAGCGCACCCAGAACGAGCAATAAAAGAATAATCAGAAGAACAAATCGCATCCTCGCCTCCTCGGAAGGCCCAAACTTCAACGTCGAGTTTGCGATTTTTGTTCCAGGCACTAGTGGCCGCTTGGTCCGCTGTCGAGGACCTGCCGTATTTTCCGCGCGAGCACACGCTCGACCAACGGCTTCTGAATAAGTTCTGTCCCCGGATCCAGGCGGCCGTGATGAACAATCGCGTTCCGCGAATAGCCCGTCATAAAAATAATTTTCGTGCCTGGACGGCGGTTTTCAACCTCGGTCGCAAGCTCGCGACCGTTCTTGCCCGGCAGTACTACATCAGTTAGCAGCAGGTCGAATTTCTTGTCAGCATCAAGAAGACGAAGGGCTGAAGCTGAATCCTTGGCCTCGATGACCTGATAGTTGAGATCTCTCAATATCTCCGACGCATACTGACGAACGCCATCATCGTCCTCGACGACCAGAATTATCTCAGCGCGGCCGCGTTCGGAGCCGACATCATCGTCTCCGGAAAAGGCCGTTTCATCACCAACACGCCGGGGTAAGTAGAGCTTGATCGTGGTGCCCTCGCCGGGCTCGCTGTAAATTTTTACGTGCCCATCAGACTGTTTCATGAACCCGTAGACTTGGCTCAACCCCAACCCAGTGCCTTTGCCAGCCTCCTTGGTTGTATAGAAAGGCTCGAAGGCACGGTCGATTGTTTCGGCCGTCATCCCCGCCCCGTTGTCGGTCACCGCAATAAGAATGTACTGACCGGGTGCAAGGCTCTCGTGGTGGCGGCAATATTCGTCATCGAGGTAAGCATTGCTTGTTTCGATCGTGAGCTTGCCACCTTCCGGCATTGCGTCACGCGCGTTCAAAGCAAGATTAAGCAATGTCGATTCCAGTTCCGACGCGTCTACTTCGGCCTTCCAAAGCCCGGCTGCGCCGATGGTTTCCAGTTTGATATTTTCGCCGAGGGTCCGCGCCAAAAGATCCGAAATGCTGAAAATCAACTTGTTGACATCGAGTACTCTGGGATTGAGTGGTTGGCGGCGAGAAAAGGCGAGCAGCCGTTGAGTCAGTTGAGCGGCCCTCTCCGCACCAATAAGCGCGTTGTTTAGCGCGCGTTCCGCCCGCGCCTCCACAACCCCGCGTTTTGCGATGCCGAGATTGCCGATAATAATGGTGAGAAGGTTGTTGAAATCGTGCGCGACCCCACCAGTCAATTGACCGACGGCTTCCATCTTTTGGGATTGCCGGAGGGCTTGCTCGGCCAGATCGCGACGCTCGGCTTCCGCATAAAGTGCTCGCGTTCTGCGCATGGCCAATAGCACAAGCACGAAGAGAAAGAGTGTGGCCGGAATTCCGAAGACCAAGTGGGTGGCCATCAGGCGAATCCAGCCAGAATAGATTGTTTCGATCGGCACTCCGTCGGATACGTACAAATCGGCATATCCGAGTTTGCGATAAGCGATGCGCCGCTGAACGTTGTCGACGGAATCGGTTATGACAACGCCACTTTCGGGATGGCTGGCGACTGCCTGCATAAAGCCACTGTTCGAACCAAAATTTGTGACGCCTTCCGGTAGGGTGGGATATCGCGCCAGAATCGTGCCATCACCTTTTGCCAACGAAAAACTTGCGGAGGTATCGGCGGCCAGCTGAGCGTAAAATCCTGAAAACACCTTTGGCAGAACTGCGATCGTGATGATCCCGCTAAATTGCCCATCTTGCGCTGCCCGGCGCCGGCTGACGCCGAAGAACCATTCTTTCGTCGCCCGGGACTGCAATACGGCGTCGACATAAGTGCCGGCGTTGCGCTCAGCTTGCGCCCGAAAATAATTCCGGTCGGCAATGCTTATACCGGCCGACAGCGGAAAGATTGCCGATGATACCAGGGCGTGACCGTCCTTATCCGCGACAAAAATAGCGTCGACGGTGGCCAGCGCTTTTTCGAGTTTGCTGAGCTGTCGGTGTAGCGCTTCCTCACTTGCCTTGATTTGCTCATCGCTGAGACCGCCAAGAATGGCCTCGACACTGGTGAATGCGAGATCGACAGATTGAAATACCTTGGACGCGTGCTCGGAAAGAATATTTAGCGAGGTCGTCAGTTGCTCATTGGCACGCGCAAAAGCGCTCTCGTAGTTGACCCAACCGGCATATAAAAAAAGCGCGATCGGAAGGGCGATCGACGCTACCAACATCGTTTTGAGGAGGCGTAGGGCAGCATCACGGCGCGCGCGCATTCTATGAAACTCGTTCGGCGGTTACCCGAATGTATTCGGGATGCTCAATTCTGAAAAGAAAAAACCCCTCAATATCCCGCCGCGCTACTTGCCGTTGGAAAACCGCACGTCGAGGACAAATGCAGGCGTGCTGATGTCGGATTATTCGCTGCATTTATTTCAAATTAGACGAAGTTTGTCGCGTGGCATTTTACGCGCGTTTTATCGGACCTCGGTTACATCATTATTCGAAAATAGTTCAATTGCCGACGGTGTTGATGTCCTCGCCAGCGTCGTCTTCCAAACGCAAACGGAAATCGAATTCGCGTCCGGCGCGCAGCAGGACCATGATCATCTTGGCTCTCGCAGCCGTCATGTTATGCGGCGTGGGATGGGACGATACCGAGAACCGGTATGTTGTACCGATATCGGCGGACGAGCACGGCAGACCCAACTCCGATGCCGTGATCTTGACACTTGCGAATGCCGAGCACCGGGTGGCCGCAGACGAGAGCTCGTCGGCGGACGACGCCGACACCCGGCCTTGGCATACCGAAATATGCCCCATCGAGAATGCGACGGCGCTGTCAGTTGCCGATTTTCAATTTGGCGGCCCTGGCCTTTTCCCGTTTGCGATCTCAACAAGAAGCGCGCATCACATACTGGACACGTCGCCGTTGACACTCGTCAACGCGGAACCAGGAGGCGCGAATGTCGCTTCATACGCACAGCGAAAAATTGCGCCACAATTTGCTACCTTGTATCGCGCTGTTCTCAAACGCGTTGCGATGATGGCACTGCCCCGCATCCAGAATCCGCGCGCAACGATTGTCGGCGCGGTTTCCACCTACAATCCATTTCGTGACGGCACTCAGGAAGGCGGAGTCCAAACCGCATCCGGCGAGCCCTACGATCCTGATGCGTGGACCGCTGCTATAAAGATAAACTTGCGCGAGCAGTTTGGTGGCGTGCGATATGGTCGGCTCTATCAGCCGACCTTTGCTCTGGTAGGGACCGGCGATAAACAGGTCATCGTCAAGATCAATGATGTCGGCCCGCTTAAGCCGGGCCGCGTGCTGGACCTCAACGAGCGCAGCATGCGCCACTTCGATCCGTTTCTCACGCGAGGCCTCATCGAGAACGTCAGTATCACGCTTCTGCCAGGCGAAGACTGGACCCCCGGGCCAGTCGGCAAAATCTATACGGTCGATTTCGTGAACCCGCAACAACGGGAGGCACCCGCGCTACTCGGGTCAGTCGACGCTGCCCGCTGGCAAATTGATCCAGAATCGGTGCGCCTGCCGGAGCGGGCGGTCTTTCATCCGCTTGGAATAGAAGACGTCCGCGCGGAATTAAGACCAAGCGAGGGTGGCTAGGGGAATCGCACCGCGCGGAAATCTTGCTAGTGTCGCTTGCGCAGCCAAGCGTCGACGCTGAGTCGGCCGGCGCCACAGGCAAACAATAGGAAGATGCCCCCCAAAATCGAAATGTTCTTGTAGAAATTCGAATCTTGTGCGCGCCGGGCGGCAGCATCGGCAAATTCCCAGTAGCGATGCGAACTGAAAGTTGCCACCAGCATAAACACAACCATCACCAGGGCGGCATAACGGGTCGCAAATCCGATCAGGAGGGCGATACCGCCAAAAAATTCTGCCGGAACGGCAATATAAGCCAGGAAAGTCGGCAGCCCCCGCGGCGGGAAGGTGGCGGCATAAGTTGGGATATCAAAAATCTTCCCGTAACCGCTGCGTACAAAAATCCAGCCGATGAAAATACGGCCACACAAGAGAATAAAATCAGATGTGCTGGCAGCAAGTCCGTCGGCACCGGACAAGGTCGGGTGTGAACTGTTTTGAATAGCAGGGCTCATGATTATTCCTCGTGGACGTTCTGGGCGATATTTTGTTTTCGCGCAGAATAACCCGCTTGGAAGCCATTTATTCCATCAGCGGCTGGAAGGATCTTTGCGATGTGAGCGTTCGCGCTGTGGGATCAGTTAGACCTTTTCAGTCACGTCTTCGTAGATATCGATCTCGATTGCGCCAGGAAAGAGCGTACGCCAAGCCTGCAGGTAGTTGTGCATGATCGGATCGCTGGCCAGTTTCTGACGGTTGAGTTCGAATGTCCGATCCGCTTCGTACTCGATGACCTGAAGGAACTGAGTTTGATTGTCCGCATTTCGCAGCAAACGAACCTGGGCGTTGCCGAAAGCCTTGTACAAGGGCAATGCATTTTTCATCATATTCGTGAGGAGCGTTGTCGCATCCGCTGACGGCGTTTTTATTTTTACGTGCAAGATTCGTTTTGCTTTCGACGCGTCGTCGGCCATAGGCGGCTTCCTCAATTAAAGTCGATCTATTTGATTAAGTCTGAGCCTTAATGTGTCAAAATTGAAGAGCCTTCATTCAGACCAAATTTTTCAATGCGCCCGTGCGCCACTTGGCCCCAAGTCGAGCCAATCGACAGGTTGCTTGAAAGATTGACACCGCGGATTTAATGGCCGGCTTCTAGCCGCCCAACTTTCGCAACACCGCGTCGAGCTGGTCCAAATCCCGGTACTTGATCCGCAACGTACCGCCTTCGCCGCGATGATCGACACTGACCTCAAGCCCCAGCGCATCGGACAACCGTTTTTCCAGCAAGCGCGTGTCGGCGTCTTTCGTAATGCCAGACTTTCTCGGTGCCTCACCTGCCCGATCCCACGCTTCGCCGTCTTTGCGAATATCGGCCTCGAGCTGACGCACGCTCAACCCTTTGTCGATAATTTCCTGCGCAATCTGTTCGGCATTCGCCTGACCCAGCAACAGCCGTGCGTGGCCGGCGGAAATCTTGCCCGAACGCACGAGCTGCTTCACCGGCTCCGACAGCTTGAGCAAACGGATTGTGTTCGCAACGTGCGGCCTGCTTTTGCCAACGATCTGCGCCACCTCGTCCTGTGTCCGATTGAAATCATCCATCAGCGCGAGATAACCGTTCGCTTCCTCGATCGGATTTAAATCCGTACGCTGCACGTTCTCAATGATCGCATATTCGAGCGACTGCGCATCGTTGGCTTCTACGATCGCGATCGGCACGTCATGCAAACCAGCGCGCTGCGCCGCGCGCCACCTTCGTTCTCCGGCGATAATTTCAAAATTATCGTCTTGCAGCACGCGTACCACGATCGGCTGGATGATTCCGCGTTGGCGAATCGAGTCGGCAAGCTCATCAAGTTCAGCATCCGTGAATAGGCGGCGTGGATTTCGCGGATTCGGGCGCAGATTTTCGATCGGCGCGCGGCGCGGTTTGCGGCCGCTATCTGCAATGGAGGTTTCCTCGCCAACATCGCCGATCAGTGCGGCCAAGCCACGTCCCAATCGCGAGTGATCCGCCATTGCCGCTCCTGAATTTCGTGCCACGGCTATTCCTTTCCGGATTCTCTGCCTATCGCCCCAGTGTGAACGCTCGCGAAAGATCAAAACGTGCCGGTCAGCCGGCTTTCAACGTTTTCTCGCGCTGGATGATCTCGGTGGCTAACCGCAAATAAGCTTCGCTGCCAACGCATTTGAGATCGTAGACAAGGACCGGTTTGCCGTAGGACGGCGCTTCCGAGATTCGTACGTTCCGCGGAATCATCGTCTCATATACTTTATTCCCCATGAACTGGCGAACATCGGCAACAACTTGGTTGGAGAGATTATTGCGGGAGTCGTACATGGTGAGCACGATACCGTGAATTGACAGTGTCGGATTGAGTGTCGTCTTGACTTGCTCAACCGTCCGCAGAAGCTGTGACAGACCTTCGAGCGCAAAGAACTCGCATTGCAACGGAACGAGAATCGAGTCCGCCGCAGCCATTGCATTTACGGTAAGCAGATTGAGCGAGGGCGGACAGTCGACAAGCACGTACGTAAAATCGTAAGTGCGCGCGCCGCTGTTGAGCTGACGAAGTGCATTACGCAAACGAAACGCGCGATCGCGCTGTTGACCGATCTCAAGTTCGAGGCCCGAGAGATCGAGTGTCGACGGTGCAATAAAGAGCTGTGGCACGGCGGTCTGCAGAACTGCATCGCGCAGCGGTGCCGCGCCGGTCAGCACATCATATGTCGACGTGCGCCGCGATTTGCGCTCGATGCCAAGACCGGTCGATGCATTGCCCTGGGGATCGAGATCGACGATCAGGACGTTTTCTCCGATGGCGGCAAGTGCGGTACCGAGATTGATTGCGGTGGTGGTCTTGCCAACCCCGCCCTTCTGGTTGGCGATCGCCAGCACGCGCGGGCGAGCCGCGTCGGGTTTTGCGGCGGTCTTGCCGAACGGGACGACCTGCGGATCGTCGGGTTGGCTGGTCATTGAGGTATCGGTCATGGTCGGCATTCCATCGGTTTTTCGGCGAACGGACTTCCCACTAGTCGCCTTGCAGATCCGGCCCTAAGCGCTCCGAAGAGGTTCAAGGCTGCGGACGATAACGATCGAACTCTGGGGACTGGTCGTGCTGGCCACTTTTGAGCCCTCGAGTCTCCAATATTTAGCGGCTTCGGTCAATTCAGCATCTACATCTTGGCCCTTTAGGAACAAGCCAATGGCACCACGGGTAATCAAAGGAAACGCCCGATCGCATAGAGTTTTCAATGGGGCCAACGCTCGTGCTGTAACGACGTCGACGGTTTCTGCACAGAATTCTGCAAATTTCTCCGCGCGCTCGTGGTGGACGATTGCCGGTGCGCCGGTCGCCCTTACCGCTTCGCGCAAAAAAGCTGCCTTTTTTCCATTACTTTCAATTAGATGCACTTTGGCCTCGGGTTGATCTGGGAGCGCGCAGGCGATTGGTAACCCGGGAAAACCGCCGCCAGACCCGAAATCCACCCAGACACGTGCTTGTGGCGCCAGTCGCAAGAGCTGGAGCGAATCAGTGATGTGACGTGTCCAGAGCTCGCGCACGGTCGAAGATGCAACGAGGTTGAGGTTCCTCCGCCGAAGCAGCAGCAGTTTTACGTAGGTCTCAAGTCGCGCTTCCGTTTCACGTGAAACAGGCACAAGGGCGAGCGCACGCAATTTGTCGGCATCGAGATCGAAAGTCCCCTGCCCGCCCTTGCTCACGCAATTTTCGCGGAGGTTTTTTTGCCCCGGCGAACGTGAGCGACAAGAAGCGTCAAGGCCGCCGGAGTAACTCCATCGATCCGGCTCGCATGACCGATCGTGCGCGGACGATGCGTTTTCAGTTTTTGTTTCATCTCGTTCGACAACCCCGGCAACGCCGCGTAATCGAAATCATCGGGCAGTTCAAAACTTTCGTCGCGCCGATACGCCGCGATGTCTGCGGCCTGACGCGAAAGATACACATCGTACTTCGCATCGATCTCGACCTGCTCCGCAATCTTCGGCGTGAGCTCACCAAAGCGCGGCCAGATCCTGGCGAGATCGGAGACCGTTACATTTGGATACGACAATAACTCAAATGCAGTGCGACGCTGTCCATCTTTGTTAAGCGACAGCCCATAGCGCTCGGCTTCTTTTGGCGTGAGCGAATTTGTTTTGGCAAATTCGCGCGCATCATTCAGCGCTAAAGATTTTTGCCGATGCGTCCGCGCCCGTTCCGCGCTCACGCAACCAATTGCAATTCCGAAGTCAGTCAGACGTTGATCGGCGTTGTCAGCGCGCAATTGTAAACGATATTCGGCGCGCGAAGTGAACATGCGATATGGCTCGCTGACGCCGCGCGTGACAAGATCGTCGACCATCACACCGAGATAGGCTTGCGCACGATCGACGACTATTTCACCGCCCTCACCTGCCGAAGATGCCGCGTTGAGACCCGCAAGAAGTCCTTGCGCTGCAGCTTCTTCATAGCCAGTAGTGCCGTTGATCTGGCCCGCCAAAAATAATCCGCGCAAACGTTTGGTCTGCAACGTTGGTGTTAATTCGCGCGGATCTACATAATCGTATTCAATCGCGTAGCCAGGACGAATGAATTGAGCATTTTGCAAACCAGGAATCGTTGCGACCAGCGCGTGTTGAATTTCCTCAGGAAGCGACGTTGAAATTCCGTTCGGATATACGGTGTGATCGTCGATGCCTTCCGGCTCCAAAAAGATTTGGTGCCCGTCGCGCTCGCCAAACTTCACAATCTTGTCTTCGATTGAGGGACAATAGCGCGGGCCACGGCTCGCGATCTGCCCCGAATACATCGGCGAACGATGTACGTTGTCGCGGATGATCTTGTGCGTGGCCTCATTGGTCCGCGTGATGCCGCACTCAACTTGCGGGTTGTCGATACGCGTCGTGAGGATTGAAAACGGTTCGGGCGGATCATCGCCGGGCTGCATTTCGAGCGCAGACCAATCAATGGTGCGGCCATCGAGACGTGGCGGGGTTCCTGTTTTCAGCCGGCCCAGTGCAAAACCGAGCGTTTCCAGCGTCCGCGAAAGGCCAATTGTCGGTGCTTCACCGACGCGACCTGCCGGAATTTGTCTTTCACCGATGTGAATGAGGCCGCGCAAGAACGTGCCCGTCGTAAGAACCACAGCGCCAGTCGAAATTACACGGCCGTCAGCCAATTTGACGGCACGCACACGGGCGCACTCGATCCCGAGATCGTTGGCTTCTGCTTCGATCACGTGAAGATTCGGAGTGGCGCGAATCGCGGCCTGCATTGCCGTTGCATAAAGCTTGCGGTCGGCCTGGGCGCGTGGGCCTCGTACGGCCGGGCCTTTGCGACGGTTCAGGACGCGAAACTGGATTCCGCCCATATCCGCGATTCGGCCCATAAGGCCGTCCAGCGCATCAATTTCGCGGACCAGATGTCCTTTTCCGAGTCCGCCAATCGCCGGATTGCAGGACATGGCGCCAACGGTAGAAAACTGGTGGGTGATAAGAACTGTCTTGGCGCCCATACGGGCGGCCGCGGCTGCGGCCTCACAGCCTGCGTGACCGCCGCCAATCACCACGACATCGAATCGGTCGAACATCGAAACCTCGAGGGCCGCCTTGTAACGAAGGTGCGGGGTGGGGTCAAAATCATTGATTTTGGGGAGAATGTTTCACGTGAAACATTCGGAAAAAGGGTGTCTGGCCGTGAGGGCGTTATCATTTTCCTATGCAGAAGTCGCGGAATATGACGTCCAGAATATCTTCAACGTCGACTCGTCCGGTGAGCCGTCCAAGTGCTCGGGCCGCGATGCGAAGCTCCTCCGCCAGCAAATCCTCGCGGCAAGAGACCTCGGGGGTGAGGGCGCGGCGTATGGAAATCAGAGCGTCGTTGAGGAAATGCCGGTGGCGCTCGCGAGTCACCAATGTCGACTCGGCGCCGGCCAAAAACTCCGACGTGTATTGGCCGAGCCGAGACAGCAACAGCTCAAACCCTTCGCCAGAGATCGCCGAAATGCTGAACTGGAATTCATTCTGCTTGAACTCAAATTCATTATTTTCCTTTAGCGGTTTGTTAACCATATTCCTTAGAGATTTATTAGTCCGAATATTTCGTTCACTGCTTCGCTCGTATTGACATGACTGTTCATTACTTGCGGCCCTTTGCAGTAGGTCGATTTTGTTGCGAATCAACCAAACCGGCGGGGCAGCGCGACTTGCTTCGACCTTGCGCAGTGGCCACCCACCGGCACAATCATTTGCGTCAACGACCCAAAGCACCAGATCGGCAGTGTCTGCGCGCTCGCGCGCGCGCCGCACACCCTCGCGCTCGACCGGATCTTTGGTTTCGCGAATGCCTGCGGTATCGAGCAGCGTTACCGGCAGTCCGCCAAGGTCGAGATGCACCTCGATCACATCACGCGTTGTGCCCGCGTAAGGCGAAACGATCGCCGCATCGCGTTTCGCAATCCGATTGAGCAACGTGGACTTGCCGGCATTCGGCAGGCCGGCGATCGCGACGACCAGCCCTTCGCGCAACCTTTCGCCACGTCCGCCATCGGCGAGCACCGATGCGATCTCACCCTCAAGCGCAAGGGCAATTCGTAATGCCGGTGTCACCAGGTCTTGCGGCACGTCGGCCTCATCGGAAAAATCGATGCGTGCTTCAACAAATGCCAATGCCTGAATCAGCTGCGCGCGCCAGCTCTCGGCGCGATCACCCAACATTCCGCTCAATTGCCGGAACGCCTGGCGGCGCTGAGCTTCGGTCTCCGCCATCACCAGATCCGCGAGGCCTTCCACGGCAGTCAGGTCGAGCTTGCCGTTCTCGAAGGCACGGCGGGTGAACTCGCCCGCCTCCGCCGGACGCAAGTCCGCTATCGTGGAAAGGGCCGCAAACACGGCGGCAACGACCGCGCGACCGCCATGCAGCTGGAGCTCCGCGACATCCTCGCCGGTCTCGCTGTGCGGCCGGGGAAACCACAGAACCAGGGCGTCATCGATGATCGCACCATCGCGTCTCCGGATGCGCGCCAAAGAAGCTTTTCGTGGGGTGGGAATTTTCCCGGCCAGCGTTTGCAGCGCTTCGCCAGCGCGCGCTCCCGAAATGCGCACAACCGCAATCGCCGCGGGCGGCCTGCCGGAAGACAGCGCAAAAATAGTGTCGCGGGTTGGCCCAGACATAGCGGCGCACGGAAGCCCCGAGACAGGGCAGGGTCAAGCCCTTACCCGGCACATCGACAGGCGCAATGGGCCGCGGACCGATTGAAAACGCAATCGCGCGATCGCCAGCCCACGATATGATCTGGCGAACATAGGGGAGGCAACATGTCACCGAAGCTCCGCCTTATTGTCCTGCCGTCAATTCTATTGGCGGTTTGTTTTCAATCGCCGGCTAATGCGCAGAGTGACCTCGCTCGCGCCTATCGGGTGATCGCGTCTAAGACGTTCGTTGATCTGACCCACAGCTTTGGCCCGGAGACGCCAGTGTGGTCGGGCTTCGGCCAGGCAAAAATGACTCCGGCAGCGGACCCGAAGACGCGCAGGCCTTACACAATCAAGGACGATGGATTCCGCGCCACGTTCTACGAAATGGTCGGCCAATACGGCACACATGTCGATCCGCCGGCTCACTTCGACGAGGGCGGAGTTACCATGGACAAAATACCGCTCAAACAGATGATTTTGCCGCTTGTCGTTTTGGACGATACGCCTTACCTGGCAAAAGATCCGAACCACGCATTTTCAATTTCCGATCTCAAGGTTTGGGAGAAAAAGCACGGTCGCATACCGCGCGGTGCATTCGTTGCCCTGCGCACCGATATGTCAAAAGATTGGGACAGCAATCCGGAACGCTTCAAGCGCGAGCCATTTCCGGCCTGGGCGTACGAAACTATCAAGTTTCTTTACGAGCAACGCGGTGTTGTCGCGACTGGCCACGAGTCCATGGATACCGACACCACCGACAAAATGCTTTCCGAGACTTACATTCTCCAGCACGGTCACTACCAGATCGAAGTCATGGCTAATCTCGACAAGGTCCCGCCGACAGGCGCTTTGATCGTGGTGACTTGGCCGAAAGTAAAGGACGGTCTTGGCTTCCCGGCACGAGCGTTCGCAATATTGCCGTGATAGGCCACCGGCGCCGACTCGCGTTGACCGGCGAGGGCAATTTCCGGCCAGCCTTGATCCACGCTAGGCTGCGGTGATGTCGTCTGCTCAAAATAATGGACACGTAAATCGTCTCGCCGAAGCGACGTCGCCTTATCTGCTTCAGCACAAGCACAACCCGGTGGACTGGTGGACGTGGGGACCGGAGGCATTGGCTGCCGCGAAAGTCTCGAACCGGCCAATCCTGCTCTCGGTCGGTTACGCGGCGTGTCACTGGTGCCACGTGATGGCGCACGAATCCTTCGAAGACGAAGCGACAGCGCAGGTAATGAACGAGCTCTTCATCAATATCAAAGTCGACCGCGAGGAACGGCCCGATATCGACCAGATTTACATGAATGCGCTCCATCTTCTGGGCGAGCAGGGCGGCTGGCCGTTAACGATGTTTTTGACCCCGCAGGCCGAGCCGATATGGGGCGGTACTTATTTTCCAAAAGACCCGCGCTACGGCCGGCCGGCCTTCGTCGATGTATTGCGTGAAGTTGCGCGGCTCTTTCGTGAGGAGCCAGGCCGCATCGAACAAAACCGCGTGGCACTGCTGTCACGACTCGCCGACAGAGCGCGGCCGGCAGGCAAGGCGACCGTTGGACTAAAAGAGCTCGACGCTGCTGCCATGCAGGTCGGCAATATGTTCGACCAGGTCAATGGTGGCCTACGCGGCGCGCCAAAGTTTCCGCAGCCCGCCATTTTGGAAATGTTATGGCGCGCGGGCATGCGCACGAACGATGTGCGTTTTTTCGAGACGGTCGAACATTCCCTCGAGCGAATGAGTGAGGGTGGCATCTTCGATCATCTCGGTGGAGGCTTCTCGCGCTATTCGGTGGACGAGAAATGGCTGGTGCCGCATTTCGAGAAGATGCTCTACGACAACGCACAATTGCTCGAACTGCTGGCCCTCGCTTTTCTGCGCAATGCGGCGCCGCTATTTGCCCAACGCGCGCGCGAAACAGTGGAATGGCTTCGACGTGAAATGACCACGGGCGAGGGCGCTTTTGCCGCATCGCTCGATGCCGATTCGGACGGCGAGGAGGGCAAGTTCTACGTCTGGTCAAAAAACGAAATTATCGAATTGCTCGGCCCCGATGCGGGAGAATTTTTCGCACATCACTACGACGTGACAGATAGCGGTAACTTCGAGGGTCACAATATTCTCAACCGGCTCAATAATATGCCACGAAGCCAAGCCGAGGAAACAAGACTTTCGAGCTTGCGCCAAATCCTGCTGGATGCGCGCGCCGGACGCATGCGGCCGGGTCTCGATGACAAGGTACTTGCCGACTGGAACGGCCTGATGATCACGGCATTGGTGAATGCTGGGCTTGCCCTGGACGAACCGGGCTGGCTGGCAATGGCCAAACGGGCGTTTCGTTTTATCAGCAGTAATATGAGCAGGGGTGACCGGCTCGGGCATTCATGGCGTGATGGAAAGCTGTTATTTCCCGGACTTGGTTCGGATTTTGCCGCGATGATCCGCGCGGCCGTGGCACTTTTTGAAGCGACCGGGGAACGCCATTACCTCGATCAGGCGCTGGCCTGGCAAAACGCATTCGACAGGCATTACCTCGATCCAGACACCGGGGCTTATTATCTTTCCGCCGATGACGCGTCCGATCTGCCATTGCGGCCTTATTCAACCAGCGACGACGCCACACCCAATCCGAACGCAGTGGCCGCGCAAAACCTCGTGCGACTGGCGCTTCTGGCCGGCGACGACGGATGGCGTGCAAAGGCCGACCGTTTGATCGAAGGCATACTTTCGGCAGCCGAGCGCAATCTGTTCGGGCACGTGGCGTTGCTCAATGCGCTCGATCTGCGTTTGCGCGGCGCCGAAATTGTCGCGGCCGGAAGCGACGCCGAGCGCTTCGCGCGCGCAGCGCTGAAGTTGCCTTATCTTGATCGCGTCGTGATGCGCGCCGCATCTGCCGCGCAACTGCCGGCATCACATCCCGCACAAGAGAAGCTCAAGATCGCTCCTGCAAACGCGGCCTACGTATGCGTTGGTCAGCGATGCTCGCTACCGGTGACCGATCCAAACCAAGTCGCTACATCGGTCGCGGCGATGCGGGCTTCTTAGCATCTCAATTTTTTCTTCCTGCGCCATGGCAGAATCAAAACGGCCCGCTGCACGCGTGCATTTCACACTCATTTATTCGGCTGAGTCGCAATAAGCATCTCTATCGCGCAATAAACCTAATGTATTCAGCGGACGCACGTCCTCATTGGTTTCGGTATATCTGGCCTCACTGAATTTTCATTCAGGATCGCTCTTCTGATCGATGAAAAAACTAGGGGACCAACCATCATGCACTCGAACCGCAGGATCTCTACCGCTGCAAACATCATAACAACTTCGAAATGTCTTCTCTTCGGAATCACACTCATCTGCTTTGCCGCCGACGCGTCGCAAATCGCGCTGGCGCAAAAAGCGCCCGACGCCGCGAGCATGCCGGACTTCGCGCCCGCCATGATCGAGCACATGCAGAAGATGCGGCGCTACAAGGATGCCGATCGCGGCGTTCAGCACACACCGCCGGTGATCGATCGCTTCAGCGTCGATCGCGACCCGAAAGGTGCGATCGCGTCGTTCCAGCCCAACGGGGCGACGATCACCTCGAACAATGCATTCTTCAAGGACATGGGGATCAACGGCAGAACCTGCTTCACCTGCCATCAGCCGCAAAACGGCTGGAGCGTGACACCGGGCGATATCGCCGAGCGCTTCGAGAAAAGCCGCGGCACTGACCCGATCTTTCGTCTGGTTGACGGCGCGACGTGCCCCAGCGACGACGTCTCAAGCCTGCATGCCAAGCGCCGTGCTTATAAGTTGCTGTTGGACAAGGGCTTGATCCGTATCGGCCTGGCAGTTCCGGCAACGGCGGAATTTGTCGTTACGGCGGTCGAGGACCCCTACGCGTGCAGCAATAACCCCGCAATCGGCACGTCGGGTATTCTCTCGATGTATCGGCGTCCTCTGCCAATCGCGAATATCAAGTTCCTGAGCACGGTCATGTGGGACGGACGGGAATCCAATCCAAACAAGGACCTCAACGGCAATCTGATCAACCAGGCGCTCGATGCGACCCTCGGCCACGCGCAGGCCACCGTGCCACCCACGGACGCCCAGTTGAAAGAAATCGTCGACTTCGAAAACGGAATTTTTACCGCGCAGGTTTTCGACAAGAAGGCCAAGTTCCTTACCGACCACAACGCCAAGGGCGGCCCAATCGCGCTCTCGATGCAGGATTTCTTCATCGGCGTGAACGATCCACTTGGGCTTAATCCCAAGGGACTCCCGTTTACCTCCCAGATCTTCGATCTCTACGCCCCCTGGGCCAACGCAGGAGCACGCCGCGATGATGGCGACCAGCAAACATCAATAGGCAGCGAAGAACTGTTGCGGACCGTCAATGCCAGCGACGACTGGCGCCGTGACGATCGCGAGCGCGGCATGGTCAGCGAGCACCGCCGGTCCGTCGCCCGCGGGGAGGAGCTCTTCAACACCACTCCGATCAATATCGCGGGCGTCGCCGGCCTCAACGACGACCTCAATACGCCGAGTATCCCCGGCTTCTGCGGCACCTGTCACGACTCACCGAATATCGGCCACCATTCGGTCAAGGCTCCACTCGATATCGGCGTTCCCGATGCCGGCGACAAAAAACCGCCGGTGCTCGACATTGCCGAGCTGCCGGTGTTCACACTGACATGCGCCAACGTCGCAGATGACAACCCGCTCAAGGGCAAAGTCTACAAAGTCACCGATCCGGGACGCGCCATGGTCAGCGGCAAGTGCAAGGATATCGGCCGCTTCAAGGGACCGATCCTGCGCGGGCTCGCAGCCCGCGCGCCCTACTTTCACAACGGTGCGGCCGCCAGTTTGCGCGACGTCGTCGACTTCTACGACCAGCGCTTCGGAATCGGCTTTACCCACCAGCAGAAAACCGACCTGGTGAATTTCCTGAACACGCTCTGACGCTACCGGAAGAGGTCACGACCTCGATCCTGACTTGCAAAAAAATGGCCGGGTAAAAACCCGGCCATTACTCATGACGGCAAAGTCGGTTGGAATAATTATGTATTCATTGAGTCGAAAAACTCGCCGTTGTTCTTTGTGTTACGCAGCTTGTCGAGCAGGAAATCTATGGCATCCATTGTGCCCATGGGGTTCAAAATCCTGCGCAGCACATACATCTTCTTGAGGATCGCCGGATCGGTCAGCAGCTCTTCCTTGCGCGTGCCGGACCGAGTGATGTCGATTGCCGGGAAGGTACGCTTGTCGGCCACCTTGCGATCAAGAATCAATTCCGAGTTACCGGTGCCCTTGAATTCTTCGAAAATCACTTCATCCATGCGGCTTCCGGTGTCGATCAATGCAGTGGCAATGATGGTAAGGGAGCCGCCTTCCTCGATGTTACGCGCGGCGCCGAAGAACCGCTTTGGGCGCTGAAGCGCGTTGGCATCGACGCCGCCGGTCAACACTTTGCCGGAGGAGGGCACAACTGTGTTGTAGGCACGGCCAAGACGAGTGATTGAGTCGAGCAAAATCACCACATCGCGCTGATGCTCGACTAGGCGCTTGGCCTTTTCGATCACCATTTCGGCGACCTGTACGTGGCGCGATGCCGGCTCGTCAAAGGTCGAGGAGATGACTTCGCCCTTTACGGACCGTTGCATGTCGGTGACTTCCTCGGGTCGCTCATCAATGAGCAGCACGATCAGGTAGGTCTCAGGGTGATTGGCGGTGATCGAGTGCGCAATATTCTGCAGCAGCACGGTTTTGCCGGTGCGCGGCGGAGAAACGATCAGGGCGCGCTGGCCCTTGCCGATCGGCGCAACAATATCGATGACACGCGCGGAAAGATCCTTTTTGGTCGGATCCTCGTATTCCATCTTGAGCCGCTCATCAGGATAGAGCGGTGTCAAGTTGTCGAAATTGACTTTGTGACGCGCCTTCTCAGGGTCCTCGAAATTGATCGTGTTGACCTTGAGCAGAGCAAAATAGCGCTCGCCTTCCTTCGGGGAGCGGATGTGGCCTTCGACGGTATCGCCAGTACGCAGACCGAAGCGGCGGATCTGGCTGGGCGAGACATAGATATCGTCGGGTCCGGACAGGTAGTTCGATTCCGGCGACCGCAAAAAACCAAACCCGTCGGAGAGCACTTCGACGACACCCTCGCCGATGATGTCGACTTCTTGGGTGGCAAGCTGTTTCAGGATCGCGAACATCAGCTCCTGCTTGCGCATGGTGCTGGCATTTTCGACCTGGTGCTCTTCAGCGAAGGCGACGAGTTCGGCAGGCGTCTTGGACTTAAGGTCCTGGAGTTTCATTTCCCGCATTGGGGGGTTACGTCCTTGGGAGCTTTTGCCGGCGAAGTTTTTAAATTGGATAGACTTACGCCGTGTGACTTAGGAGAGATCGCAGGTCTGGGGTAACGAGGAAGTTGGGAAAGGAGCCCGGAACCCGATGCTGCGACCGGCCCAAACGCTGGGAGCCGGAACGCGACTGCATCCGCCTGCGTTCGGTGGGATACACACAAGATAAGTTGAGCAGAGGTTTCGCGCAAGAGGCGCGGCACTGTTTGTACAGTTGATGAATAGGGCTAGAACGGCTTCACGGTTGCTAACACAACGATAACAATCAACAGCATCGTTGGTACCTCGTTGATAATACGATAGAATTTTTGACTGTGTCGATTTCTGTCAAAACTGAATTCATTTACCCAATGTGCAAATAGGCCATGCAAGACGGTCATGAAGACGACCACGACAAGTTTGACGTGCAACCACCTCGCGCCAAGCCATCCGCCTTGCAGCAGGAGTACAACGCCGATGACCCAGGTTACCATCATGGCGGGGACCATGATGAAACTAAACAACCGACGTTCCATTGTCTTGAAAGTTTCCGACAACGGGGAGCCCGGCTTTGCCGCGGCGTGATAGACAAACAACCGTGGCAGATAGAGCATACCGGCCATCCATGCGATCACGGCGATGATGTGCAGGGCCTTGAGCCACAAATACATGGCGGTTACCCCCGCACGCGCTTGAGCATGCGCTCGACGTTCGCAATCGGTGTCTCTGGCAGAATGCCGTGGCCCAGATTAAAGATCAGCGGCCCGCCACCAAGCTCCTTCATGACGTCGTCCACCTCACGGTCAAGCGCTGCGCCACCAGCTAAGAGCGCCAGCGGATCGATATTGCCCTGTACGGGTACACGCGATTGCAGCGCATCGCGCGCAATCGATCGCTCGAAAGTCCAATCAATTCCAATCGCACTTACACCCGTCATCTCTACATAGGGCAAGGTCATTGCTCCTGCGCCGCGCGGGAATCCAATAATTCTCGCGGTCGGAAATTGCCGGCGTACGCCTTCAACTATTTTTTGGGTCGGGGCGATACACCACCGCTCGAATTGATCCGGTCCCAACACCCCGGCCCAAGTATCGAAAATTTGTACAACGTCCGCTCCTGCGCTTAACTGCCCGGTCAAATAATCGATCGAGACATCGACCAACCGACCAATCAGTTGTTCAAAGGATGTTTGATCACGGTATGCAAATAGACGTGCCGGTGCCTGGTCCGGAGTTGCTTCGCCCGCAACCATATAGGTTGCAACTGTCCATGGTGCTCCGCAGAAGCCGATGAGCGCCGTTCGGTCATCCAATTTACTTTTTACTCTCCGAACTGTTTCATAAACCGGCGCCAGCACGCTCGCATCTGCCGATTCTCGCAAACTCGCTATACCAGCACTGTCACTAAGCGTCTCGAGCTTCGGACCCTCACCGACCAAAAACTCAACCTTTCGTCCAAGCGCTAACGGCACGACCAGAATATCGGAAAAAAGGATTGCCGCGTCGAAGCCAAAGCGCCGCACCGGCTGCAGGGTTACCTCCGCCGCCAGTTCAGGGTTGAAGCAAAGGTCGAGAAAACCACCCGCTTTCTCCCGAACCGCACGATATTCCGGGAGATAGCGTCCTGCTTGCCGCATCAACCAGACCGGCGGTACCATTTCATGCTTGCCCGCAAGCACTCGTAACAGCTTTTTCCCCATGGCACTCGTCAATCCGGCTTCTTCCATCAAAGACTCTATCTAAGAATCTGTAGTGGTTATTAGAGCGTTGATTGGACTCATGCCTGTCGATCAACACTCTGTCCACCGGGTCAATCGTGCTGATTCAGAATCAAACCCAATTCGGTCTTATGTCGTCCACAGCAATAACGGCCGCTTTATTGGGCTTTTGGACAGCTATCCCCTGCATTCCCCAACCGGGTATCCACATTCAGGTGACACAAGTTCTTTAGTGGTTCTTGATCGTCCCATCGGCAGCCATGTGGACGGATATTGCACTCATTGTCGATGACGGCTTGCTTGTGGGGTCAAGCCGTGGCCTCCTCCCGTAATATCCACATGCTATCCGGCCGCTATACAGATGCCTGAGACCGGTTATTTCCACCTTCACCTGGTATCCGACGCAACCGGTGAAACTCTGATTACTGTTGCGCGGGCCGCGGCGGCGCAATACGCCAATGTCTCACCGGTCGAGCACCTGTATCCTATGGTGCGCTCGAAAAAGCAGTTGGACCACGCGCTGGCAGAAATCACGGAGTCTCCCGGTCTCGTCCTCTATACGTTGCTCGAGGAGGATCTGATCCAGTCCTTGGAAAAAAAGTGCCGCGAGCTCGGATTGCCATGTATGTCGGTGCTAGGACCCGTGTTACGCCTGTTCCAATCTTACCTCGGTGCCGAAACGATCCATCGGGCGGGGGCGCAGCATGTGCTCAATGCTGAATACTTTCAGCGCATCGATGCGCTTAATTTCACCATGCTGCATGACGACGGCCAGCACACGGAGGGTCTCGAAGACGCCGATGTCGTGTTGGTGGGGGTATCGCGGACCTCGAAGACGCCGACATCGATTTATCTTGCCAATCGCGGCGTCAAGACCGGAAATGTGCCGCTGGTGCCCGGCGTGTCGTTGGCGCCCGCCGTCGAAAAGCTCACCCGGCCGCTGGTGGTCGGGCTCTACGCCAGTCCCGAGCGCATCGTGCAGATCCGCGAGAACCGGCTGCTTGGCCTGAAAGCTCATCGAGATGATGATCAATATATCGACAAGACCGCGGTGGCTGAGGAAGTCTCCTTTTCGCGCCGGCTGTGCGCCAAGCACAGTTGGCCGACAATCGACGTGACGCGGCGCTCGATCGAGGAGACTGCCGCGGCAGTGATGCGGCTTCTGAGCGAACGACGTCGGCATCCGGGGGCCTGACCATGACGCTTTGGCTTGCTCCTCAGCCGATGGCTCTTGCGTCCAGAAGCGATATCCGAGGCAAAATTCTTGCGGCGGCCGGACTGCGCTTCGAGATAAGACCCTCTCAGATCGATGAACGCGCGGTCGAAGCTAAATTTGGCACCGCGGATGCGGCCGCTGTGGCCCGTCATTTGGCGCGCGCCAAAGCCGACACGGTGGCAGCCTCGTTGCCGGGGCGTCTAATCCTCGGCGCCGACCAGACATTGGCATGGGGTGCAAGGCGGTTTGGCAAACCGGTCGATCGTAACGACGCCGCCAAACAGTTGAGAGAATTGCGTGGCCGCACACACGAGCTTCATTCGGCGCTCGCATTGGTCCGCGACAAGGACGTCGTGTTTGCTTGTGTGGATAGCGCCAGCCTGACCATGCGGGACTTTTCCGACCGGTTCCTCGATGACTACCTTGATATGGCGGGAGATTCTGCAATGAACAGCGTCGGCGGTTACCAGCTGGAAGGGATCGGAATCCATTTGTTCGAGCGCATCGAGGGTGACTACTTCACTATTCTCGGCCTGCCACTTTTACCGCTGCTTGCTTTCCTGCGGCAAAAAAAGCTCGTCGCCGACTAGCCAATGTTCATTCTTGGTCTCACCGGCTCGCTTGGTATGGGAAAGTCGGCGACAGCGAAGATGTTTGCTGAAGAAGGTGTGCCTGTGCACGACGCGGATGCAGCCGTCCACCGGCTATATGAAGGTGAGGCGACGCCACTCGTCGAGGCTGCTTTTCCGGGTACGACCCATGGCGGCAAGGTCGACCGCGACAGACTTGCCCAGCGCGTCCTTGGCGATAATGACGCGATCAAAAAGCTTGAGTTGATAGTGCATCCGCTAGTGCGTAATGCCGAAGAGCGATTTCTCGCCAAGGCGAAAAGCAACGGCGCCGCCGTGGCGTTGCTGGAAATTCCGCTGCTGTTCGAGACCGGCGGAGACGACCGCTGTAATGCGGTGGTTGTCGTTTCAGCGCCACCCGAGATCCAGCGTGCGCGGGCATTCGAGCGCCCAGGTATGACGGAACAAAAATTTGCCGCGATCCTCGCCAAGCAAATGTCAGACGGGGAGAAAAAGGAGCGCGCAGATTTCGTGGTGGACACGTCAAAAGGCTTTGATGCCGCACGTTCCCAGGTGCGTGATATTCTCGCGCGGATTGCTATAATGCCAAAATCGCAACAGTGATTCTGTCATCCGAAAGCAAGATGCGCGAAATAGTTCTCGATACCGAGACCACCGGGTTAGATCCGAGCCAGGGCCACCGCCTTGTCGAACTTGGCTGCATTGAGCTCCTCAATCGGATACCGACCGGAGCGACCTTCCACGCATATCTTAATCCGGAACGCGATGTTCCGGCCGAAGCCTTCGCAGTTCACGGGCTTTCCGCCGAGTTTTTAGACGGGCACAAGCGTTTCATCGAGATCGCCGACGAATTTCTTGCTTTTATCGGCGATGCTCCGCTTGTAATCCACAATGCCGCCTTTGATCATGCGTTTCTCTGCGCCGAGCTAAAACGCGCAGATCGAATGTTGATTGCTCGTGAGCGGCTGATCGATACGTTATTGTTGGCCCGCCGCAAGCACCCAGCGGGACCGAATCGCCTCGATGACCTGTGCGCACGATATGGCATAGACAACTCGCGCCGCACCAAACACGGTGCGCTGCTTGACGCCGAAATCTTGGCCGAAGTCTACGTTGAATTAATTGGGGCGCGGCAGGCGCAACTTGGTCTTGCGGATGGCGTGGAGCAGTCAACGATCGGAGGCGGCGGCACCATCGTGACACGCGCGCGGCCCGAACAGCTACCGGTTCGGCTTACCGCAGCTGAAATCGCGGCACACCAAGTATTTATTGCGGGACTTGGCGAAAGCGCCTTGTGGCATCACTATCGCCCAAGCGGCTGACGCATCAACTCTACGTCGTCGGCATAACCGATGGCTGTTGCTGCGCCATCTTCTGCCGATAGAGGCCGCCGAAATCCACCGGATCAAGAAGAAGTGGCGGAAACCCGCCGTTCCGCACAGCGGTCGCAATGATCTCGCGGGCGAAAGGAAAGAGCAGGCGCGGGCATTCGATTAATACTACTGGGTTCATGCTCTCCTGCGGAACATTGCGGATGCGGAACACGCCTGCAAATTCCAGCTCGAATCGAAATAGCAAGTTGCTGCCGGTTTCTGCCTTGCCCTCAAGTTTGATCACGACCTCTATATCGGTATCCGACAGTGGGTTGGCACCGACATTTATTTGAATGCCTATCTGCGGCTGCTCCTGACGGTTCATGAGCGACTGAGGCGCATTCGGATTTTCGAACGAAAAATCCTTGATATATTGGGACACCACAGTGAGTTGCGGCTGTACGTCCTGCGCCGCGGTCTGCATTGGGCCCCCGTTCGTCGTCGTCATGAACGCTCCTTCGCTCTGCGCTTGCTTGCGCGGCGGTTGGCTAACATAGGGTCAAGGAGGGAACAAGAACGGTATCGACCTGGAGCAGGGCCAGGTGCGCTCTCGATGTTTTTGCTTTTTTCCGAGGCGGTCTGACAGCGTAGGATCGGACACCCGATGCTTATTGCTCCGGGGTGAGATCGACCATACCACTGTCGCTCGCAACGGCGAGGTCTTGCCGTTGCAGCGCTAAAGGAGCAACGAGGTCCAAGATAAACCTTGGAATTAACAACAGAATCCCTGCATGCGGGATAAGGCCGCCGGACCCGCCTGCCAGCGAGGCGGTGAAGCGTCCTTGGCCCAGTGCAGCAGCATATTCGGGTGATGTAATTACCGCCAGCGTGGCGCAATATCAGCACGCAAGCGAGCCCGCGAGTACAAGGCTCAAAACTAATGCAAAGGCAATAGAGAGCCCACAGCAATGCGTGCCGCAAGTTCCAGAAGCGGCTGCATTAATGAGCGTTAACAGCGCCCATTTTGCCACATTCGTCACGGTTTTGTCTGCTCAGCTGATGTTGGCCTAGGCGCCCTGATCGTCTAAGGTTCAATCGAGAGACCTGAATTGCGCCGAGACGCGGCGCGAAGCTCGGTCCCACGCAATAGCGGCAAGGCCGGCCGTCTGGTCGTCTCGCCGATGAGGGCCGAAACGCTGATGTGGCCGTTGTGCCAATACGGTAGCCGAAAGCATGCGAGACGTGTTTGATATCTACACCATCATTTTCTTGGCACTCGCGGTCTTCATCTTTCTGCGATTGCGGAGCGTTCTTGGCCAGCGCACTGGCCGCGAGCGGCCGCCTTACGATCCCTACTCGGCTCGCGAACCGGTACGGCCGGCAACGGAGAAAATAGTTACGCTTCCTAATCGTACGGCGGAGACACCTGCGCCAAAGCCGACCGAGCCGTCAGAGATCTCGCCCGAGCGTTGGAAGGGCATCGCCGAAACCGGTTCGACCATCGCGACGGGTCTCGATGCGATCGCGAACGCCGATGTCAATTTCGACGCCAAGCATTTTTTGATCGGCGCGCGGGCCGCTTACGAAATGATTGTCACTGCCTTTGCTGAAGGTGACCGGCGTACATTGAAGAACCTGCTCGCCCGCGAAGTCTATGATGGTTTTGAAGCGGCGATTAGTGAACGTGAGAAACGAGGCGAGACGGTGGAAAGCCGCTTTGTGTCGATCGACAACGCGGATATTACCGCTGCCGAACTACGCGGGCGCAACGCGCAGGTAACTGTGCGGTTTCAGTCCAAGCTTGTCTCGGTGACGCGTGACAAAGATGGCAATGTGATCGATGGCAACGCTGAGCGAGTGACCGATATTACCGACGTCTGGACATTTGCTCGGGACGTTAGTTCGCGCGATCCGAACTGGAAGCTTCTCGCCACCGAAGCCGGGCAATGATCGCATGCCAGGTTTTCCTTTTCGCTCCTCATGTGTGTTCGGCCTTTATCTTTCTCTAGCAGCCGCTGCAAGCCAGCCGGTAATAGCAAGGGGCGCCTTGAATTTCCGCAATGCTCATGTGGAGCCACTCAGTTTTTCCGCGCTTGACGGCTGGAAAGATGATGATCATGCTGCGGCCTTTGATGCATTTCTGAAAAGCTGTGGCGCAATTCTTAATGGCGACAAAGCGACGCGGTTCGCACGTCCATTCTATGGTGCGCTTTTCAAAGTGTGCGAGCGAGCAGTGGCAGCGGGTCAACTTGACCGCGACAAGGCGCGGGCTTTTTTTGAGGGCAATTTCAAAGCCGTTCGGATAATGCCGGCTGGGCAGACCGAAGGCTTCTTTACCGGCTACTACGAAACGGAAGTGGATGGTTCGCGCTTTCCGAGCGACGAATACACAACTCCTATTTATGCCGCACCGGCTGAGGCCGTGAAGAAACGCCAGAGTAAAGTATTTGCCGATCTCGATCGTACCAAGATTGAAGACGGTGCATTGGCTGGCAAGGAATTGGAGATATGTTACGTCAAGAATCCAATTGATGCGTTCTTCGCACAGATTCAGGGCTCAACGCGTGTAAAGCTGGACAATGGCAAACTGTTGCGACTCAATTATGTCGCGAGCAACGGCATGCCCTACACGCCGGTCGGAAAATTTCTGATCGACCGCGGCATCGTCTCAAAAGAAGAAATGTCGATGGATAAGATCCGCGACTTCATGGAGGCGAATCCGGACGAAGGCAAGGAATTGCGCCGCAAGAATCGTTCTTTTGTGTTTTTCCAGGAAACCGCGTTGGGCGCACACGACGAATGTATCGGCGCCCAAGGTGTGCCGCTGACACCCGGACGTTCGTTGGCGGTGGACAAACGCATCCACGTTTATGGTACGCCGGTCTGGATAGAGGCTGAATTCCCGATCGAAAGCGAAAAACCGGAAACAAAGTTCCGTCGTCTCCTGTTCGCACAAGATACCGGCTCGGCGATTGTCGGGCCGGCGCGTGCCGACATTTATTTCGGGCATGGTGAGGAGATCAGCCATATTGCCGGGCGTATCAAGCAGTATGGACAATTTGTGATGCTCGCCCCGCAGAGCGTGGCCGTTAGCGGTGCTGCGGTCGCCGCAAATGTTCCACTTCCAAGATCACGGCCGCAAATGACCGTGACCGCGGCTGCCCGATCGGCCATCGAAACGACTGCAAGCATACCGGCGCCAAAGCCCAGGCCGCGTCCCTGATCCATGAAATCCGACGACGGCAAGCGGCGTCGCGCACTTTCCCCCGAAGAACGGATGCTATGGACCACCGTCACTAGGTCGATTGCACCTTTGTGCGAATCCGGCGTAACTGGCGCAGCAGATAACGCGACGACGTTTCCGTCGGCGGTACCCTCCGGCAAGCCGGACCCAACCGTTACCCCACTAAGCGAAGAGAAATCATCGCCGCCTTTAGTGCCGCTCGGCCGCCGCATGAAACGGCGCGTCGCGCGCGGCAAAGAGACGATTGACGGCCGTCTCGATTTGCACGGGCTGACGCAAGCTCAAGCCCACGCAACGTTGTTGCGATTCCTACGCGCGGCAAGTTCGCGTGGCGCACAGCTTGTATTGGTAATTACGGGGAAGGGTGCTCGCGTGAGTGACGGTGAGCGCGGCGTCCTGAAGCGGCAGGTGCCGCATTGGTTGGCGCTGCCGGAATTCCGCGTGCTCATTATCGGGTTCGAGGAGGCTCACATTGCCCATGGCGGCGGTGGTGCGCTTTATGTTCGCATGCGGCGAATGTCCGGGCCGATCAAAGAATAAATCGACTCAAATCCGCATTCTTCGCCAGATCGCCGATATGTTTCTGCACATATGCGGCGTCGATTTTGACCGTTTCACCAGAACGGTCGGGAGCCGCAAATGATATTTCGTCGAGCACGCGCTCCATCACGGTCTGCAGACGTCGGGCACCGATGTTCTCGACGCTGGAATTGACGGCCACCGCGATGTCGGCGATGGCATCGATCGCGTCCTGGCTGAATTCAAGGACGACCCCTTCAGTCTCCATCAGCGCTACGTACTGCTTGATAAGCGAGGCTTCTGGTTCGGTAAGAATGCGCCGGAAGTCATCGCGCGTGAGGGCCTTGAGCTCGACGCGGATCGGCAGGCGGCCCTGCAATTCGGGGAGCAGATCCGACGGCTTGGAAATGTGGAACGCACCTGATGCGACAAATAGAATGTGATCGGTTTTTACCGGCCCGTGTTTGGTGTTTACGGTAGTGCCTTCGATCAGCGGGAGCAGATCGCGCTGTACGCCTTCGCGGGATACATCGGCGCCGCGCAGACCCTCACGGCCGGCGATCTTGTCGATCTCATCCAGAAAAACAATACCATTTTGTTCGACGGCGCGTATCGATTCCTGTACCAACTGTTCGTTATCAAGGAGCTTGTCGGATTCTTCGTTGACCAGAATACCGTGCGATTCCTCGACCGTAACACGCCGCGTCTTGGTGCGGCCGCCACCCAGCTTTCCGAAAATGTCGCCGATGTTAATAGCGCCCATTTGCGCGCCCGGCATACCCGGAATTTCGAACATCGGCATGCCGCCACCGCCGGCCTGTACCTCGATTTCAATCTCTTTACCGTCCAGTTCGCCATCGCGCAGCTTCTTACGGAAGCTCTCGCGCGTCGCTGGGCTTGCCCCGGGCCCGACAAGAGCATTGAGCACGCGTTCTTCCGCTGCCTGCTCAGCTCGCGCCTGCACGTCTTTTCGCTTCCTTTCGCGGACAAGCGCAATGCCGATCTCGACAAGGTCACGGACGATCTGTTCGACATCACGGCCGACATAGCCAACTTCGGTAAATTTGGTCGCTTCGACTTTGAGGAATGGCGCGCCGGCAAGTTTGGCCAGGCGGCGGGAAATCTCGGTTTTGCCAACGCCGGTTGGGCCGATCATCAGGATATTCTTGGGAAGAACTTCTTCTCGAAGTTTCTCGTCGAGCTGCAGACGGCGCCAGCGATTGCGCAGCGCGATAGCTACTGCACGTTTGGCATCGCTCTGACCGACGATGTAGCGGTCAAGTTCGGAAACGATTTCGCGGGGGGAGAAGTCGGTCAACGTGAATACTCGCTCACGCTTTTAGGGATTCGATGGTGACGTTGCGATTGGTGAACACGCAAATTTCGGCAGCGACATCAAGCGACTTTCGAACGATAGCCTCGGCGTCGAGTGGCCCATCAAGCAGTGCGCGAGCTGAGGCGAGTGCATAATTGCCGCCAGACCCAATGCCAATGACTCCGTTTTCAGGCTCCAACACATCGCCTGTTCCGGTAAGGACTAATGAAACGTTGGCGTCGGCAACGATCATCATCGCTTCGAGGCGGCGCAGATAACGATCTGTGCGCCAGTCCTTCGCAAGCTCGACTGCGGCGCGAGTGAGCTGTCCGGGGTATTGTTCGAGTTTGGCTTCGAGGCGCTCGAAAAGAGTGAACGCGTCCGCGGTCGCGCCGGCGAATCCACCGATCACGTCGCCCTTGCCAAGTCGGCGAACCTTCTTGGCGTTGGATTTGATAATGGTCTGGCCGATCGATACCTGGCCGTCACCACCAATGACTACCTTCCCGCCCTTGCGAACGGTGAGGACAGTCGTGCCGTGCCAGGAGGCAACTTCGTTCGATGGCATACGCTTTAGACCCCGCAATCTGCGTCATCTAGGCATGATGCAACGTTTATGCAAACCGTTCGCAACGGTTGTGGCGAATCCGCCAAACCCCTGATAAAAGGCGCGCGAATAAAGGATATTTCCATGCGCAAGGGCGCCGTAAAGCGGAAGACCAAGGAAACCGAAGTAGAGGTTGAAGTCCACCTGGACGGATCAGGCCGCGCATCGGTCGTGACCGGAATTGGCTTCCTCGATCATATGCTTGATCTGCTCGCGCGTCATTCGGGGGTGGATATCACGGTCAAGGCTAAGGGCGATCTTCATATCGATCATCATCACACCACCGAGGATGTCGGTATCGCGCTCGGTCAGGCGGTGAAGCAGGCGCTCGGCGAGATGAAAGGCATCACGCGTTACGCCGATGTCCATGTGCCCATGGATGAGGCACTGACGCGCGTCGCCATTGATATTTCCGGACGCCCATTCCTGGTGTTCAAGGCCGAATTCGTGCGCGACAAGGTGGGCGAATTCGACACCGAGCTGGTGCAGGAATGGTTCCAGGCCTTTGCCATGAACGCGGGCATCACGTTGCACGCCGAAACGCTATACGGCAGCAACGACCACCATATCGCCGAGTCGTGTTTCAAAGGCCTGGCGCGCGCATTGCGGGTCGCCGTGGCGATCGATCCGCGCGCCAAGGGTGAAGTGCCTTCGACCAAAGGCTCGCTGGGTGGATAGCATCTCGCTGCCAGCCAGATGGACAACGCAATAAGCGCCCGGCACTACGATATTGCCGGCTTCCGCGGCTACTGAATTCGCGTGCCACCACAGCTATATATGTGGATCGGCAGACAGGATCAGCACGATGCCCACGTACACTGTGCACGCGCCGCCGGCGCGTCAGGATGAGGCTACAAGCGCCCCAACCGACACCCCCGAACGTTTCCGTTTCGTGCGCGACGGCTTTTATATGTGGGCCTTCCTGCTGGCGCCGCTGTGGCTGTTGCTGCACCGGCTGTGGTTCGCCTTCGTCATCTATATTGTCGGCTACGGGCTGGTCAGCGCCGGACTTGTGTTCCTCCGCGCGCCGGCCAGCACGCAATTTCTGGTCGGATTGCTCATCGCCTTGTTGATGGGCTTTGAGGCGTCCAGCGTCTGGCGCTGGACGCTCTCCCGCCGCGGCTGGACGACGCTTGGCTTCGTGGTCGGTGAGGACGCTGAGATGGCCGAGCGCCGGTTTTTCGCCGAATGGAGCAAGCAGGCCGAAAAAGCCTCGGCGCCGCTCGAACCAAAATATTCAACGCCGGTGCGGCGCGGCGCGCCGTCCGCCTCCGATGTCATCGGTTTGTTTCCGGAGCCGGGAGCGCAACGGTGAGTGTCGCCATCGTCGATTACGGTTCCGGAAATCTGCATTCCGCGGCCAAGGCATTCGAGCGCGCCGCGCGTGAAAGCGGACACCAGCAGCCGGTTACCGTGACAAGCGATCCCGATGAGGTCGTGCGCGCCGACCGTATCGTGCTCCCTGGCGTCGGCGCGTTCGCCGATTGCCGGCGCGGCCTGGATGAAATTCCGGGCATGGTTGATGCGCTCGAACAAAGTGTACGCAAGAACGGGCACCCCTTCTTTGGAATCTGTGTTGGCATGCAATTGATGGCGGAACGCGGCCGCGAATATCAGGTGACGCCGGGCCTCGGCTGGATCGCCGGCGAAGTCGATCGCATCAAGCCGTCCGACCCAGATTTGAAAATTCCGCACATGGGCTGGAACACGCTCAATCTGCTCAAAACCCATCCGCTGCTTGAGGATATTCCGCTGGGCTCGGATGGCCTGCATGCGTATTTCGTGCATTCATATGAGTTAAGAACTGCGCAGCGCGCGGATCTGGTGGCGCAGGCGGACTATGGCGGCCCGATCACGGCCATAGTCGGCCGCGACAACATGGTTGGCACGCAGTTCCATCCGGAAAAGAGCCAACGGCTCGGCCTCGCATTGATCGCGAATTTCTTGAAGTGGGCGCCGTGATTCTATTTCCCGCAATTGACCTCAAGGAAGGTCTCGCCGTGCGGCTGGAGCAGGGCGACATGACGCGTGCGACCGTTTTCCATCGCGATCCGGCTGTGCAGGCGCGCGCCTTCGAGCAACAAGGCTTCGAATATCTCCACATCGTCGATCTCGACGGTGCCTTTGCCGGCAAACCGATGAATGCCGCGGCAGTCGACCGAATACTTGAAACGGTGAGCATCCCGGTGCAGCTCGGTGGCGGCGTGCGCGATACGGCGACCGTCGAGAGCTGGCTGGAGAAAGGCGTCACACGCGTCATCGTCGGCACCGCTGCGGTGCGCGATCCACCCTTCGTGAAACAGGCGGCGCGCGACTATCCCGGCCGCGTCGCGGTTGGGCTCGACGCACGCGACGGCAAGGTGGCGGTCGAAGGTTGGGCGGAGACTTCGCAATTGTCGGCGCTCGACATAGCGCGGCGTTTCGAAGATGTCGGTGTTGCGGCGATCGTCTATACCGACATCGCGCGCGACGGCATGCTGCAAGGTCTCAACCTCGATGCAACCATTGGCCTGGCCGATGCGATCTCCATTCCGGTGATCGCCTCGGGCGGCCTCGCCTCGATCGAGGACATCCGGAAATTACTGGCGCCGAGCGCCAACAAGCTCGCGGGCGCCATTGCCGGCCGCGCGCTCTACGACGGCCGGCTGGACGCCGCGGAGGCGCTCAAGCTGATCCGCGCTGCGAGGACGATAGCCTGATGTTCAAGGTCCGTGTCATTCCTTGCCTCGACGTGAAAGACGGCCGCGTGGTCAAAGGGGTCAATTTCGTCAATCTGCGCGACGCGGGCGATCCGGTTGAGGCGGCTATCGCGTATGACGCAGCCGGTGCCGACGAGCTTTGTTTCCTCGACATCACCGCGAGCCATGAAGACCGCGACACGATCTACGACGTGGTGACACGCACGGCGGAAGCCTGCTTCATGCCTTTGACGGTCGGCGGCGGGGTGCGCACGGTTGATGACATTCGCAAACTGCTTGCGTGCGGCGCCGACAAGGTGTCGATCAACACCGCCGCGGTCGATCGCCGCAGTTTCGTGAAAGAGGCGGCCGAGAAATTCGGCGATCAATGCATCGTTGTTGCCATTGACGCCAAGAAGGTATCGAAGACGGGTGAAAAAGACCGCTGGGAGATCTTCACGCATGGCGGCCGCAATCCGACCGGTCTGGATGCCGTTGCCTACGCCAGGGACGTCGTCGCGCTGGGGGCGGGCGAGATACTCCTGACATCGATGGATCGCGACGGTACCAAGACGGGCTACGACATTCCGCTCACGCGTGCGATCGCAGACACGGTCAGCGTGCCGGTCATTGCCTCAGGCGGGGTGGGGACGCTCGAGCATATGGTCGAGGGCATCCGTGACGGCCACGCAACCGCGGTGCTGGCGGCCTCAATCTTCCACTTCGGCGCACACAGCGTGCGCGAAGCCAAATCCTATATGGCAAAGGCGGGTCTGCCGATGCGGCTCGATCATTAGCCGCAACGGTGCTATTGAGCCGCGCAAAGAGGCCCTTATGAGCAAATTCACCCTGGCCGATCTTGAAAAGCGCGTCCACGAACGCGCCAAGGCCAGCGCGGCGGAGTCTTATACCCGCGCGCTGATCGATAAAGGCGTCGCTCATTGTGCCAAGAAACTTGGCGAAGAGGCGATCGAAACCGGATTGGCCGCAGTCCAGGAAGACAAGAAACGGCTGATCGCGGAAACCGCCGATCTTCTCTATCATCTGCTGGTCCTGCTCGAAGTCCGCGGGGTCGCGCTCGCGGAGGTCGAGGCAGAGCTCGAAAAGCGCATGGCGCAAACCGGACACGAGGAAAAAGCCTCGCGTCCGTCCAAAAGCTGATCTTTAGCGGCTCGTCGCAATGATGGAACAGCGCACCGAAGAAAACCTGTCGCCCTATCGCACGTTTTCGCGCGAGCAATGGGCAATGTTGCGCGAAGACACGCCGATGACGTTGAGCTCGGAAGAAGTCACGCGTCTGCGTTCGTTGCACGACCGCCTCGACATGGCGGAGGTGGAAGAGATTTATTTGCCACTGTCCCGACTGCTGTCCATGTATGTGGCGGCAACCCAGCGGCTATTCCGCGCGCAACAGCGCTTCCTCGGCACCGAGGATGCAAAGATGCCTTACATCATCGGCGTCGCTGGTTCTGTGGCGGTCGGCAAGTCAACGACGGCGCGCGTGCTGCAAGCCCTGCTGGCACGCTGGCCGAATGTGCCCAAGGTCGATCTGATCACCACGGACGGATTTCTTTATCCGAATGCGGTTCTGGAACGCGAAGGCCTGATGGAAAAGAAAGGCTTTCCGGAAAGTTACGATCTGCCGGCATTGCTGCGCTTTCTTTCCGATGTAAAAGCCGGGCGGCGTCCTGCGCGGGCACCGATCTATTCGCATTTGATTTATGACGTCATGCCGAACCAGACGATTGAGGTCGACAGGCCTGATATTCTCATCGTCGAAGGTTTAAATGTGTTGCAGACCGGTCGGCTGCCGAAAGACGGCAAGGCAATTCCGTTCGTCTCGGATTTTTTTGATTTCTCGGTTTATCTCGACGCCGACGAGGACGTCCTCAAGTCGTGGTACGTCGACCGGTTTCTGACCTTGCGCGGCACGGCATTTCGTGATCCGAAATCCTATTTTCATCGTTACTCGAATTTGTCGGATGAGGAGGCGACTGAAACCGCGTCATCCATTTGGTCGCGCATCAATCTGCTCAATCTCCACGAAAATATTCTGCCGACCCGGCAAAGGGCCGATCTGATATTGAAAAAAAGTGAAAGCCACTCGGTCGAGAATGTCTCGTTGCGGCGGTTGTGATTACGCTGCGCGGCGGCTGAGATCGAAATGCTCGAAATAGCGCTTCTTGATCGCCGACACCGGCAGGACGATCAGCACGTCGGTAGTGCCGAATTCATGATCGACGACCGCCCCGTCGCCGATATATGCGCCGAGCCACAGATAACCCTTGATCAGCGGCGGTAGCGCGCGCAGCGCATCCTTAGGATCGATCACTTCCTTCGACATCCGGTCCATCTCGACGTAGCGCGCGGGCAGCGCCCGCGCGCGCCACGGCTCCGGCGCCGGCGCATAGTGATGCAGGAACGACAAGGGCAATGCGAGACGCTCGGGATCGGTGCCGTCGAGGCTCGCGCAGCCAAACATCACATCGCAACGATTCTGCAAAATATAGGCATGGATGCCATGCCACAGAAGTTCGACCGTGCGCTTGTTGCGGTAGGGCGCGAGCACGCAGGAACGGCCGAGCTCGAGAAATTGAAGGCTGCTGTGACGCGCGATGACGGTGCCGATGTCGAATTCGCCGGCTGTGTAGAAACCACCGTAATCTTCGGCGAGCGGCTGACGTAACAACCGATATGTACCAACGACTGCCGGCCGGTTCAGCGCGCTGCGATTGCGCGCGGCATGGTCAATGACCAGCAGGTGGTCGCAGATTGCGTCATAGCCATCGACATCCCGGCGCGCGAACAGTCGTCCCGGGTTGGGGATAGCCGCCCCTTCCTGGTAGAAAACGCGATAGCGCAATTTCTGCGCTTGCCGCACTTCGGCGGCGGTTTGCGCCAGCCGCACTTCAAGCGAGCCCATGCGGCCTAGGGTCTGAGAAGGTCGGTGCGTGCGGGCCGCCCAGGCCTGCAATCCGCCATATGCCTGAAGCGACGAAATAATGCCTGGTATTCCATGACCAGCGGGCACCGGCCGCAACCGCTCGAACAGGCGGCGCTGAGGCTGGATTGAATCGCGGGTGGCAATGGGCATTGAGGTCCTTTTCGGCGTCAAATACGCGGAAACGGTGCGTCCGGCCGTGTTTCCAGCGGGCGAATCATTGGTGGATCGCCGGTGTCCCCCTACACCACGGGCCGACCACGGAATTATGACAGTGTGCGGAAACCTGCGTCAGGCTGCAAGCGGGTTAAAAGTCCCGCCCGACGCGACTTTCAAGACGTCGCGCAACCGCTCGCGATCGAGCGGTTTTACCAGCAGGCCATCTAGTCCAGCCGCGAGCGCTGCGTCGTGGTCTTCTGTCTGGACGTTGGCGCTAAGTGCCAGCATGTGCGTGCGCTTGTTGCCCGCTTGTGCCTCCGCCGCTCGGATGTGACGCGCCGCCTCCAGACCATCCATGCCCGGCATCTGTACATCCATCAGCACCAGATCGTAAGCAGCACCGGCGGCCCGCGCCGCCAGCCAGGATTCAACGGCGGCCTCCCCGCTGCTTGCAATGGTTGGACGATGACCGAGACGCGTCAGCAATGCGCGCGCCAAGAGTGCGTTGATCTCATTGTCCTCGGCGACAAGGATTGACAGACCTTTCGCATTGGGAGCGGACGCTTCGGCGGCCTCAATGGCGATTTCAGCCGGCGAATGTTCGAACTTATCGTCTTCGGTGAGCCGTGCTGCGAGCGAGACAGCACGCACCGGTTTGACCAGATAACCGGTGAAGCCAGCCGCTTTCAGCGCCGGCAGCTCGTGACGATCGCCCGGACGAATTAGCGCGATGCGCTTCGGGATGCGATATTTTAGGAGATCACCGCCCGCGATGAGCGAGGGCACCATTGGATAGTCGACCAGCAGCGCATCCCACGAACGTTCCGGCAACAATGCGGCGGCGATTTTTTCGTCAATCGCCACGCACGTCCTGGCACCCCAACGCCCAAGCCTTCGCGCCAGCAGAGATGCTTCGATTTCCGCGGCTGCGACAATGATCACGGCCGCGTGGCCAAGATCGGGCGGCGTGAAATTCGTGTCATGCGCATCCGGCGCGGGCAGGAGCGGCACGCCGACCTTGAAGGTCGAGCCCGTATTCTCCTTGCTTGTTGCGTGGATGTGCCCGTCCATGCGCTCGACGATACGTTTGGAAATTGCAAGCCCCAGACCGGTGCCGCCGAACTTGCGCGTGGAGGAACCGTCCGCTTGTTCGAAATCAAGAAAGATGCGCGTCAGGTCTTCGTCCTTCAGGCCGATCCCGGTATCGCGCACCTCAAAGCGGACTTCGTTTTCGGCTTCTCCCTGCTCCACAACAACCGCCACGCCGCCTTTATCGGTGAACTTGATGGCATTCCCGACGAGGTTGAGCAAAACCTGCCGCAGGCGTGCTGCGTCGCCGACCACTTGCGTCGGCAGGCGCTCGTCGACGAATGAAGCAATCTCGATTCCCTTCGCCTGCGCGCGGGGGGCCATGAGCTCGATCGCCTCTTCAACCATGGTCGTAAGCGTAAACGGCCGCGCTTCCAGGTTGAGTTTGCCCGCTTCGATCTTCGAGAAATCAAGGATCTCCTCGATCAGCGACAACAGGGTTTCACCCGACGTCTTCGCCGCCTTGGTATATGTGAGCTGCTCCGGCGTCAGTGGCGTATCGAGCAGCAAATCGGCCATGCCAAGGATGCCGTTGAGCGGCGTGCGGATTTCATGGCTGACCATGGCGAGGAAACGCGATTTGGCGCGGTTTGCGGCTTCAGCCTGATCGCGCGCAATTTCGAGACCATGCTCGGCCTCGACCCGGCTCGTGACCTCGCGCCCGACGCTCTGGACCTCGGTTCCGGTGTTTCCGTGAACCGCGACTTCCCGCCAGGCGATCCAGCGTGCGTTGCTGCCACTGGCAATCTTCTGGTCGTGCACGCGCGTACCATCGGGTTGAACCACGACCGGACCGTATTCAAGAACGGGCAACTCGAGAGTGGTGCCAATCAAGGCCGCGCGCGGTTGGCCGATCAGCGCGCAGAAAGCGTCGTTCACGTATGTGATGCGACCGGAGCTTTCCCGGCGCACGATGATATCGCCTTGCGCCTCCAGAAAATTACGAGCCCGCTCTTCGGCTTCGCGCAGCTCCCAATTGCGATCGGATAGCTCTTCGTTGCGGGCTTCCGATGCGCGCAGCGCCGCGGTGCTCGCGCGCCACAGCATTGCGAATGCGACGGCTACGCATAGCGCGATAATGAGTGCGCCGGCGATGGCATAAATTGTTAGATCGGTGGTCGCGATTTGCAGGTGCATCCGGCCAGAAATCCAGCGCCGTCAGGTCCGGTACCGCCGTAAGCGCCGGTTGCCCGCGGAAAGGCCATTTGGCGCCCGGAATCTTGCGATTTCATTCCAGCGCAATTGAACGCAGACCGTTCGCGCGAACGTGGTTAAAAGGACGTAAAGCGCGCTATCGGGAGTCGATCGTCATATTTACTTATGCCGCGCTGCGCAGCTCGTCGGCGAGAGCCCGGTAGGACAGGGCTTCCGCCAGATGGACACGGCCCACACGTTCCGCGGCATCGAGATCGGCGAGCGTGCGCGCTACCCGCAAGACACGGTGATAGCCGCGGGCTGACAGCCGCATGGAATCTGCCGCGTCGCGCAGGAGCGCCATGCCGGCGGTATCGGCCTGCGCCACCTGTTCCAGCGTCGGTCCATTCACCCGCGCATTTGTTCTTAGGCCGTCCAGGCCCATGGCCGCGTAACGTGCGGCTTGGATATCGCGCGCGCGTGCGACCCGCGCGGCAACCTCGCGGCTGCCTTCGCTCGGTGGCGGAAGAATTAAATCGGCAGCTGTGACAGCCGGCACCTCGATATGCAGATCGATGCGGTCAAGCAACGGACCGGAAAGCCGGCTCTGGTACTCGGCTGCGCACCGGATATTCGTGCCGCGCTTGCATGAGAAGCCAGGATCGTTGGCGCGGCCGCAACGGCAGGGATTCATCGCCGCCACCAGCATGAACCGCGCCGGATAAGTAATGCGATGATTGGCTCGCGCGATCGCGACTTCACCCGTTTCCAGCGGCTGACGAAGTGAGTCGAGCACCTGGCCGGAAAATTCGGGAAGCTCGTCGAGAAACAGCACGCCATTGTGCGCGAGCGAGATTTCACCCGGGCGCGCGCGCAACCCGCCGCCGACCAGTGCCGGCATCGATGCCGAATGATGCGGCGAGCGGCACGGCCGCTGGTTGGTCAGGGCGCCGCCTTCGATTTTACCGGCGATCGACGCGATCATTGAAACTTCCAGCAATTCGGCCGGCGAGAGTTGCGGCAGAATTGTCGGCAGTCGTGCCGCGAGCATCGATTTGCCCGCGCCTGGCGGGCCGACCATCAAGAGATTATGTCCGCCGGCGGCGGCGACCTCGAGCGCGCGCTTGGCGCTTTCCTGTCCCTTGATGTCGGCGAGATCGAGCGGCACGCCCTCGCGCTCGCGGATTTTCGGCTGCGGCCGCGCCAACACTTGCGTGCCCTTGAAATGATTGGCGAGCTGAATCAGCGACTGCGCGGCGACGATCTCGATCTCGGGACTCGCCCAGGCTGCTTCCGGCCCGCAGGCGTGTGGGCAGATCAGCCCCTGGCCGCGTCCGTTGGCGCCGATCGCGGCCGGCAGTACGCCGGCGACCGCGGCGATCGAACCATCGAGACCGAGTTCTCCCAAGACTGTGAAACTGCTTAGCGCATCGTGTGGGATGGCCCCGATCGCCGCCATGAGGCCGAGCGCGATCGGCAAGTCATAATGACTGCCTTCTTTCGGTAGGTCCGCGGGCGCGAGATTGACTGTGATGCGCCGCGCCGGAAGCGCGAGGCCGGAGGCAACCAACGCAGCGCGCACTCGCTCCTTTGCCTCCGAAACGGCCTTGTCGGGCAGGCCGACAATATTGAACGCCGGCAAACCCGGCGCGACCTGCACTTGCACGTCGACCGCACGAGCTTCGATACCCTCAAACGCCACTGTAGAAACGCGCTGGACCATTGCAACCGCACCTCACTCGATACACGCTATAGTAGTAGCCTCGCGCGCACAAGAACAACTCGTGAACACTATTTCGCCCGTTCGCCCAAGGAACTGATTGATCTCGGACTTTTGCCTGTTGATCATGGCGCCCGAAATCGCCGGAGAACGTCATGACCGTTTCGAGAGGTCTCGGCCTTGCGCTGTTGCTGACGGCCATCGCGACCGCAAGCCAGGGTCAGGAACTCAAACCATGGAAGCACGGGGTCATCGAACCGAAAGGCGATGCCGGCTTCATGGTGATGGTCGGGCAACGCGATTTTGCAGCCAGGCAAGGCCTCAAGGTCGAGATCGTCAGTTTGAAGAACGGCGCGACCGCCCATAAGGCGCTTCTTGCCGGCGAGCTCGACAGCATAGAGTCGAGTCCCGGTGCGGCGATTCTGGCCGGCGCGCGCGGTGCCGATATCAAGATTCTCGGTTGCGACTGGCCGGGCGTGCCGCACGGACTGATGGTGCGGTCAACCATCGGCAAGGTGGAAGACCTCAAGGGCAAGATGATCGCGGTGGCCGCCCCGGGATCGCTACCCAATCTGCTGGTCAATGCGATCCTCGAGCAGCACAAGCTTGCGCAGTCCGATGTGCGCTTCGCAAATCTCGGCGGCGATCTCGACCGCTTCAAGGCGGTGGCAGCCGGTGTCGCCGATGCCGGCATCGTTGCGGCGGAATTTATGGCGGTCGCCCCGAAGGATGTGAAGATGCTGGTCGCGGGGCACGATGCGTTGCCGAATTATGTTCGGCTCTGCCTGACCATGACGGGAAAGACAATTGCCGAGCGCCGAGCGGATGCCGCCGGCTTTCTGGCGGCTGAAATCGACGCGATGAAGTTTGCGGTCAGTCATCGCGATGAAACGATAAAACTGACGCAAGATACCATTCACGCAAAACCGGACGATCCGCGCCCGGCCTACGCGTTCGACGATACGCTCAAGCAGAACGCCATCGACCCGACGATCGCGCTGCCGCTCGACAAGTTGAACTGGATGCAAAACGAACTGGTCAAGGCGGGCAATCTGAAAACACCAATCGATCTGGCGACAGTCACCGACCCTGACATTCGCGCCGAAGCGATGAAACGCGCGCGGCAATAGCTAGATCTTAACCGATGCCATGATGCCGGCGGGGAAAATATCTTCCGGCTTGGCGAGCCTGTGCGCAATACCCTGCTCGTGCGCATAGCGCAGAAATAATTCCAGAGTAGGCCGGTTTGCCTCGATGCCGTAAGGAAACAGATCGCCTCCGAACATCTGCTGCATGCGCAGCGTATGGTTCGTCAGCCATGGCACCGGGTAGCGCGACACCGCGGGATCGAGAAGACGATCAAGACTGCGGCGCTTCGACTCCTCGAAGGCGTTATAAAGATTACGCGCCACCCAGGGCCGGCCTTCGAGGACAGATTTCCGCATCGCGATGACGTGCATGATTGGATAGACATGTGTCTGCTCGTAGTAGCGCTGCTCCATCGCTTCAAAATCCGGAAAAAGGCGGACCACGTCCGGATGTTTTTCCCGAAACGAATTGGGCGGGCGCGCGATGATGACGCAATCGAGCTCGCCCGAGGCAATCATGCCGCTCAGCGTTTTCTCCGGCACCGGAACGAGTTTGACGCCTTTCGGCAGCGACAGCTCGACCTTTTCGATGCGCCCGGCCTCGTTGGTGCCGGCCTGTTTCCAGTCGATCTCGGAGAGCGCGATGCCCTCATCCATCAACCAACCCCGCATGTAGACCGCGGCGGTGTGCGCCCATTCCGGGACGCCGATGCGTTTCCCGCGCAGATCCCTGGCGGTCTTGATGCCTGCCTTGCGGTTCACATAAAACGAGGCAAAACGAAACAGCCGCGAAGCGTAAACGGGCAGACCGACGATATCGGTGTCCGCGCGTGTGACCTGCGCGGCGAACTTTGCGAACGAGAGCTCGGAGACGTCCCATTCGCGGTTGAAGGTAAAACGGGAAAAAATCTCGTGATGGCCCAGCGTGAGCCAGTTTGCCTCGATGCCTTCCGCGCGAACGAGGCCAAGACGGAAATCGCGGAAGTGGTCATAGTCGGTGGTGGCGATGGTGAGAGGAAAACTCATGGTCCCACCAGACAGCTTTTCGGGATCATGCGCGCCGCTTCGCCTCGATCTTGTCCCAGATCAACGCCGCGATATCGGGCCCGCCAAGACTCTTGATGGCGCGAATTCCGGTCGGCGAGGTGACATTAATCTCCGTGAGGTAACCGTCGATCACGTCGATGCCGACGAACAGCAGGCCGCGCTGGCGCAACGCCGGGCCGATACGCTTGCAGATGTCGGCCTCGCGCTTGGTCAGCTCCGTCGCGGCCGGCACGCCGCCGCGCACCATATTCGATCGCAGATCGTCGGCTGCCGGAACGCGGTTCACAGCGCCGGCGTATTCGCCATCCACCAGGATGATGCGTTTGTCGCCGTGTTTGATGTTCGGCAGAAATTTCTGCACCACCCATTGCTCACGAAAAGTGGCCGCAAACAGATCGTAAAGAGAGCCAAAGTTGAGGTCTTCGCGGGCGAGGCGGAATACGGCCTCACCGCCTTTGCCGTAAAGCGGCTTCATCACGATATCGCCGTGCTCCGCGCGAAAGGCTTTGATCTCGGCGAGATCGCGCGACAGCAAGGTTGGCGGCATCAGCTCGGGAAACTCGGTGACGAAAACCTTCTCCGGTGCGTTGCGCACATGCGCCGGGTCGTTGACCACGAGCGTCCCGGGTTGGATGCGTTCAAGCAGGTGTGTGGTGGTCACGTAGGCCAGGTCGAACGGGGGATCCTGGCGCAGCAGCACGACATCGAATTCGGCGAGCTCCACCCGCCGCGGTTCATCCAGTGCAAAATGGTCGCCGGCCTTGTCCTTTACGCTGAGCGATTCGACGTGTGCGAACACGCGGCCATCAAGCAAGACCAGCCGGTCGGGCGTGTAATAGGCAAGCTGATGACCGCGTTTTTGCGCTTCTAGTAAAAGGGCAAAGGTGGAGTCCCCTTTTATATTGATCCGCTGGATCGGATCCATTTGCACCGCGATTTTGAGGGCCATGGCTACCTATGCGCGAATAAACCGTTAACACATTATAAGCACTATAGCCGCTTCGGGACCGATGTTGCACGGCCGGGGGGCCCATTGGTAAATCTGCCAAAACTTTCGATCGCAGCCAGGCTCTATGCGATCTTCGCATTGATGGCGGTCACCACCATCGCCCTGTCGATGGTTGCGGTGAAAAGCGCGCGTGACCATGTCGCGCTCACCGACGAATTCGAATCCGCCAATGCCGGCAGTTGGAATGTCGAGCGGATCAACGGTCTGATCTATGCGACGGTCATGGAGTTGCGTGGCATCTATATGTCGGCGGATCAGAACGAGGCCGCCAAATATGCGGACTCCCTGCTCAAGGTCACCGATCAGATCAGCGGTGTGATCGGCGATTGGCAGCGGAGTGTCCGCAATAGCGACGCCCTCGCATTCAGCAATTTTGCCGTGCGGATCAACGGGTATCAGGACGCTTTGTACGCGCTCGCTCCTGTTGCGAGGAAGTCAGGACCGCAAGCGGCCCGCGCATGGGCGGAAAAGAATCAACCGGCCGAGACGCGTGCCGTGCTCAGCAGGGATCTGGCCGCGCTCAGCCAGCACTACAGCGACACGGCGAGCCAGATCTACACGCAGATCGATGAAGGCATCGACCGTACAGCCCTGCTGCTGAGCATACTTGCATGTATTGCGGTTGCGCTCGCGCTGGCGGGTGCGGCAATCATCGCGCGCAGCGTGACCAGACCGATTGCGGATATCACGACGATTACGCAGGCTGTTGCCGCGGGCGACTCGGCCATCGCGATTCCGTTCAGCGATCGCCGCGACGAAATCGGCGCCCTGGCGCGCTCAATCGGCGTGTTTCAAAAGGCCATGCGCAGCAACGAGGAACTCAATCGCACTGTCGTCAATGATGCCGATCTGCGAGCGCGGCGTCAGGAGAAAATGTCGAACGAGATTACGAACTTCTCCGCCGAGGTCGAAGCGACGCTGGCCGAACTTGGTCGCATTTCGGACGAGATGCTGGCTGCATCGACGCAGCTCGCCGCCGCCGCCGATAATGCCTCGAGCAAGACGACGCGGGCGGAAGAGGCGTCGTCGGAAGCATCGTCCAATGTACGCGACATCGCTTCGGCCGCCGATGAATTGTCGGCATCGGTCAACGAGATCGACCGGCAAGTGGCGCAATCCAATGCCATTGCCACCAAGGCGGTCAACGAGGTCGAGTCCACGAATGTCGCCGTCAAGGAGCTGGACGAGGCGGCCGCGCGTATCGGCGATGTGATCAAGCTCATCACCGACATCGCCGAGCAAACCAACCTGCTCGCGCTCAATGCGACGATCGAGGCGGCGCGCGCCGGCGAAGCTGGGCGTGGGTTCGCGGTCGTGGCGGCTGAAGTCAAAGCGCTTGCCGGGCAGACTAGCCGGGCGACCGAAGAAATCGGCGCGCAGATCGCAGGGATGCAACGTGCAACCCAGCGCTCGATCACCGCGATCACCGGGATCGAGCAGACGATCCGCGAAATCGGCAATATCAGCAGCGCCATTGCGGCCGCCGTCACCCAGCAAGGCGCGGCTACGCAGGAAATTGCGCGCGGCGTGGAAGTGGCGGCCGAACGTACGGTCGAGACCGCCAGGGAAGTCAATCTGATGGGGACGGCAACCCAGGACACGCGCTCGAGCGCGGCCGCAGTGAGATCGGTGGCTGACGATCTTGGCAGCGTTGCCCGGCGCATTCGTGGCCAGGTCGACCAGTTCTTCGAACGGCTCAGCGCCTAGTTTGTTTCGAAAGCCGCCGCGATATGGCGCGGAATCTTGCCCGGCGCCACCAGGATCGCATCGAAACGGATATCACGGATCATGTCGTCCGGATTTGCAGCCAGCCATATCTCGGCGGCGGCGGCGATTCGCCGGCGTTGCCGCTCGCTGACCGACTCTGCGGCCTCATCGAGACTGGCGCGCGCCTTCACTTCGGCGAAGACCAAGAGGTGACGCCGGCGCGCGACGATATCGATTTCGCCCAGCGGGCTTCGCCAGCGTCGCGCGAGAATGCGGAACCCCTTTGCGATCAGGAAAGCGGCGGCGCGGCTTTCGGCTGAGATGCCGACGCGAAAGGCGGCCTGCCGTTCCGCGCGCGGCGCAGGTTTTACCGGAGCAGACGGACGCTTACTACGCATCATCGCCGGTATTTTTGGCGAGCACGAGTGCGCGCTGATAAACCTCGCGGCGCGGGCGTCCGGTCGCGAGCGCCACCTCACCGACAGCGTCCTTGACAGACACACGCATCAGAGCCTGCCGGAGCATGTCGTCAACATCGTCCGCGCCGTCCTCGTCACCAGGTGGCGGCGAGACCACGATTACAAATTCACCGCGTGTTTCCGCGCCGGCGGAGTACTCGTGAGCCAGATCTGTGAGGTCACCACGCTTCACGTCTTCATGCAGTTTGGTCAACTCGCGGCAGACGGCTGCCGCGCGATTTCCGAAGATGTCGGCGAGGTCGGCCAGCATGGCCGCGACGCGCGCTCCGCTCTCGAAAAGGACGAGAGTTGCCGGAATATTTGCGAGTTCGGCAATACGTTTGCGGCGCGCCACCTGTTTGGGCGGCAAAAAACCTTCGAAAAAGAAACGGTCCGTCGGCAGCGCCGCGACCGGCAATGCCGCGAGGACGGCGGACGCGCCCGGGAGCGCCGTCACCACGTGACCGGCCTCGCAAACTGCCCGCACCAGCTTGTAGCCCGGATCAGAAATCAACGGTGTGCCGGCATCCGACACCAGCGCGACGGCTTGTCCCGCGGCAAGGCGCGCAAGCAGCTTCGGCCTTGCTTCGGCGGCGTTGTGTTCGTGGTAGGGCGTCAGCGGTGTCTCGATGCCATAACGCTCGGCCAACTTGCGGGTGACGCGGGTATCCTCGCACGCGATCACATCGGCGCCAGCGAGCAACTCGAGCGCTCGCAAGGTGATGTCACCCAAATTTCCGATCGGAGTGGCGACCAGATAGAGACCGGGCGCGGCCTTCGCCGCCTCGATCGCAGTGCCAAAGGGGGCATAGCGCCGCCGCGGCGCCTTAGTTCCAGTTGCCATGATTGTTACTCTAGACGGCCACCTTTGGCGCGTCATCGGTGACGAATTCTGTCGGCCAGTCATACCCTTAACTTTTGCGGTGATAACGGTTACGACTGACGTAAGCTTGGGGAGCGACCATGCCCGGTTTGTCGCTGGAGGAGGGGGCGTTGGCGTTTGCGTGGGTCCGCGTGCGCACGGCTCTATCGATCGCGGCGTCGGCAATAGCGCTCGCGGCGTGCACCACACAATTGGGTGGGGGGGCGCCCGCGCCGCAGCCGGGTGAACAGGCGGTCGCCAGCGCCTCTGTCGGCGAAGGCCAAGTTCGTGTCGCTCTAATCTTGCCATTGACCGCGCAGGGCAATGCCGGTGTCGCGGCGCAGTCGATGAAGAACGCCGCCGAAATGGCGCTCGCAGAATTCAAAAGCCCGAATATCCAGCTGCTGGTGAAAGACGACGCCGGGACGCCGCAGGGCGCGCAGGCCGGCGCTCAGCAGGCGATCGCCGAGGGCGCCGAAATCATCATCGGGCCGTTGTTTGCGCAATCGGTCAGCGCCGTCGGGCAGATCGCGCGCACACGCAATATTCCGGTGATCGCATTCTCCACCGACGTCAGCGTGGCGGGACGCGGCGTTTATTTGCTGAGCTTCCTGCCCGAGACTGATGTCCGCCGTATCGTCGAATTTGCGGTTTCGCGCGGCAAGCGCTCGTTCGCGGCGCTGTTGCCGGACAACGCCTACGGCACCGTTGTGGAGGCGGCATTCCAGCAGGAAGTATCGCGCCGTGGCGGCCGTGTGCTGGCGCTGGAAAAATATCCGCTCGACGCGAACAGAATGGCTGAGGTCGCGCGTCGCGTGGCGCAGGCTGCGAACCAGGTCGACAGCATCTTCATTCCCGACGGCGCCGATGCCGTGCCACAAGTCGTGCAGGCGCTTGCCGCGAGTGGCGTGACTCTCAATCGTGAGCAATTTCTCGGCACCGGACTTTGGGACGACCCGCGCATCTTCTCAACGCAGGCTCTCGACGGCGGCTGGTATGCCGCGCCCGAATCGACCGGCTTCCGCAATTTTTCGGCACGCTATCGCACGCGGTTCGGGCAGGACCCGGTGCGCACGGCGACGCTCGCCTACGACGCTGTTGCTCTGGTCGCAGCACTTGTGAAGACACAAGGGCCGCAGCGATTCAGCGAGCAGGTGCTGACCAACCCGTCGGGATTTGCGGGCATCGACGGAGTTTTTCGTTTTCGCCCCGAGGGCCCGAATGAGCGCGGTCTAGCCGTGCTCCGCGTTACGCCTTCCGGCGGGCAGGTCATAGGCCCGGCACCGCGCTCGTTCCAGCCGGGAACATAAACTCATCTAAGCTGCGAGATCCGCGACCACTGCGTCGAGCAGCGGGAAACCGCTCGGTGTCACGCGCAGGCGGCCGTCCGGAGTCGTTTCGACGGCGCCTTCCTCGCGCAATATGCAAATACGTTTGGGATCGAGCGCGCGGCCGGACAGGGCGCTGTAGCGCGCGGGATCGATGCCTTCCGCGAGCCGCAGTCCCATCACCAGATATTCGTCTGCAGCTTCACTGGACGTCAGCTTCTCATCCACAGTCAGGCCCGTGCCGCTTTCCTCAACGCGCATCAGCCAGGCTTCCGGCCGTTTCTCGGTCGCGGTTGCGACACGGCGGCCATCGATTGTCAGCCGCCCGTGCGCGCCCGGTCCCACCCCGGCGTAATCGTGCCCGCGCCAATAGACAAGATTATGCCGGCATTCCGCGCCTGCCCGGGCGTGATTGGAAACCTCGTAGGCCGGCAGGCCTGCGTCGGAACAAATGGCCTGCGTGAGATCGTAGAGATCGCGCGCAAGGTCTTCGTTCGGGACCGGAAGTTTGCCCGCCTTGTGCAAACCGAAGAACGGCGTATCCGGTTCGATGGTCAATTGATAGAGCGACAGGTGTTCGGCGGCTTCCGCGATGGCGCGCCTTAGCTCGGCCGCCCAGGCCTCCAACGTCTGCCGCGGTCGCGCATAAATAAGATCAAATGAGTAGCGATCGAAAATAGAGCGAGCGACAGCAACAGCATCGAGCGCTTCCCGCGCGCTGTGCAGACGCCCGAGTTCTTTCAGGGCAACATCGTCGAGTGCCTGAACCCCGAGCGAGACCCGGTTCACACCCGCTAAACGGAATCCCCGGAAACGCGTTGCCTCGACACTGGTCGGATTCGCCTCCAGCGTCACTTCGACATCCGGTGCGATCGTCCAGTACTTTCCGATGCAATCGAGAATAGCCTGCACCGACGACGGCTGCATCAGTGAGGGCGTACCGCCGCCGAAAAAGATGCTCGATACGGTGCGTGCCGGCACCCGCGCGGCAGTCGCGGCAATTTCGGTTTCGCAAGCGCGAACAAAACGCGCTTCGTCGACACCGCCGTGACGGACGTGGCTGTTGAAGTCACAGTAAGGGCACTTCGACAGGCAAAATGGCCAGTGCACATAGACGGCGAAAGGCGCTGTTAAAGTCATATTAAACATCATAACCTGCGCGACGGATGGCAGCTACTTTGCCGCGCACCTGCTGGCAACAGTTGATTAAAATTGTAACGATCGGATGCAAGCTCAAGGCTTTGGAAGGCATGCTGCGGCGAGTCTCATGAACGCGCGCGCGCGATGCGACAGGCCCTGTCCCTGCGGCGGCAGTCCATGCTTTTCCTCGGCGCTCATCTCGCCGAAGGTGCGGTCGAAGCCGTCGGGACGAAAAAGCGGATCATAGCCAAAGCCTTTGTCGCCGCGCGGCGGCCATACGGCGACGCCGTCAACGCGGCCTTCAAACTCCTCGACGTGATTGTCCGGCCAGGCAAGGCATAGCGCGGCAATAAAATGCGCGCGCCGTTGTTCCGGCGTTTTGGCGCCGCGCTGGATCAGCAATGTCTGAATGCGATTCATGGCGGCGCGAAAGTCTTTATCCGGTCCCGCCCAGCGCGCTGAATGAATCCCAGGTTCGCCGCCGAGAGCGTCAATGACTAATCCGGAATCGTCGGCGAAAGCCGGCTTGCCGCTTGCTCGCGCCGCGGCGAGCGCTTTGATGCGCGCGTTGGCGGCGAAGGTCTTTCCGGTTTCTTGCGGTTCGGATAGCCCGATCTCCGCGGCCGACTGCGTGGCCACACCATAGGGCGCGAGCAACTCGCGCATTTCCTTGAGCTTGCCCGGATTGTGGGTGGCGATCATGACAAGGCCGGTGAGATGTCGCGGGATGCTCACATCACAGCCAATTTCTGCAAGCCGACGAGTTTTTCGATGCCTTTGCGGGCGAGCGCGAGCAACGTCGCAAACTGGTCTTCGCTGAAGGGGATTTTTTCGGCGGTGGCCTGGATTTCCACGATATTGCCGGAACCGGTCATGACGAAATTTGCATCGGTCTCGGCTTCTGAATCTTCCGCGTAGTCGAGATCGAGGACCGCGGTGCCCTTGCACACACCGCAGGAGACCGCGGCGATATGGTCGCGCAGCACATTGGTTTTGATCATGTCGCGTGCCTTCATCCACGTGAGACAATCGGCAAGGGCGACCCAGGCGCCTGTAATCGAAGCGGTACGCGTGCCGCCGTCAGCCTGAATCACGTCGCAGTCGATGGTGATCTGACGTTCACCGAGCGCCGGCAGATCAACCACTGAACGCAGGCTGCGTCCGATCAGGCGTTGAATCTCGACCGTACGGCCACCCTGTTTGCCGGCGCTCGCCTCGCGTCGCGTACGTTCCGAAGTGGCGCGCGGCAGCATGCCGTATTCGGCCGTGACCCAGCCGCGGCCCTGGCCCTTGAGCCAGGGGGGCAGCCGCTCCTCCAGGCTGGCGGTCACCAGCACATGGGTATCGCCGAATTTTACGAAGCAGGAACCCTCGGCGTACTTGACCACCCCGCGTTCGAGCGAGATTGCACGCAACTCATCGACTTGTCGGCGGCTCGGCCGCATCGGGCTCGCTCCTTCATATCAAGCCGCACACCATACTCATACGTTTGGCTTGAACAAGGGCGCCCCAATGGTCAATTGTGGGCTGGTTCTCGAGGAGTCAGGCCTTGGCGTCCCACGACATCCCGATTGGCGCGACACAGGTGAGTCTGGCGGCGCTCAACGAGCGATCGCGCGAGATTTTCCGCCAGATCGTCGAAAGCTACCTCGCGACCGGAGAGCCTGTCGGCTCTCGCAATTTGTCTAGGCTGCTGCCGATTGCGCTATCGCCGGCCTCGGTCCGCAATGTGATGTCGGACCTGGAACAGCTCGGCCTCATCTATGCCCCGCATACGTCCGCCGGCCGGCTCCCGACGGAACTCGGACTGCGTTTCTTTGTCGACGCATTGATGCAAGTCGGTGACTTGACCGAGCAGGATCGTCGTTCGATCGAGGCACAGGTGGCGGGCACCGGTACGGCGAAGTCGATGGAAGCCGTGCTGACCGAAGCGTCACAAATGCTCTCGGGATTGACCCGTTCGGCCGGCGTGGTGCTTACCGCAAAAAACAACGTCCGGCTCAAGCATGTTGAATTCGTACGGCTGGAACCGGAGCGGGCGCTGGCCGTTCTGGTCGCGGAAGACGGGCAGGTCGAAAACCGCGTGCTCAACATTCCCGCCGGCCTGCCGACATCCTCGTTGATTGAAGCCGGCAATTTTCTCAACGCCCGCATTCGCGGGAATACACTGGCTGAACTCAGAGGCGAAATCGAAAGGGCGGTAACCGAGGGGCAAGCTGAACTCGATCAGCTTACCCAGAAGGTGATTGCGAACGGTCTCGCCAGCTGGTCCGGCGGGGACAGCGAAGATCGGCAACTGATCGTGCGTGGGCACGCTAATCTTCTGGAAGATCTTCGCGCGCTCGAGGATCTGGAACGCGTGCGCTCTTTATTCGATGCACTTGAGACCAAGCGCGGAGTGATCGATTTGCTTGGCCGGGCTGAGCGGGCTGAGGGCGTTCGTATCTTCATCGGCTCGGAGAATAAGCTGTTTTCACTCTCCGGCTCCTCCACCATCGTGGCGCCGTACCGCGACAGCAAGGGCCGCATCGTGGGGGTAATCGGCGTTATTGGCCCCACCAGGCTCAACTACGCCCGCGTTATTCCCATGGTCGACTATACCGCTCGCGTGGTCAGTCGCTTGCTGACACCTTAAGCGCTTGATTTTTCACACGGGAGCCCTGATATCCCGGGCATCCGGATATTGCTAAGGATCACTGATGACGGACCCAACCGCTCGCCAGACCCAAGCCATGGCTGCCGAGACAGATAATCCTGTCAGTCCCGAGAGGGACGACCCTGTCGCTGAGGCCAGGAGCGAGGCAGCCGAATTCAAGGACAAGCTGCTCCGCACGCTTGCCGAAATGGAAAACCTGCGCAAACGCACCGAACGCGAGGTTGTCGACGCGCGGCTCTACGGTATCGCGGGATTTGCGCGCGACGTCCTGGCGGTGGCGGACAATATGCACCGCGCGCTCGAAGCGATCGGCCCCGAGCTGCGGGATACAGCCGACGCCAAGCTGAAGGCGTTTATCGAAGGCGTTGAAATCACCGAACGCGAATTGCTCAAAACGCTTGAGAAGAATGGCGTCAAAAAATTCTCGCCGCAAGGCGAGAAGTTCGACCCCAACGTTCATCAGGCCATGTACGAGGTGCCGGCGTCCGAGCAACCTCCGGGCCACGTCGCGCAGGTTATCCAGGCAGGCTACATGATCGGCGACCGTGTCCTGCGGCCGGCGCTTGTGGCGGTCAGCAAAGCTGCGTCGAAGTCTCCCGCCTCCGCCAACGACAATCCGCGGCCCGACGACGCGGCCTCATAGTCTTCAACGGGTGCTGATGCCGTCGCGGACCGTCCGGAAACGGGCGAACGACTGGTCCCATTTGTCGGCCGGGCTCACGCCGATCACGCGCAAATAGCCGCCGGAACCAAACCGCAGCCACTGCACCAGGGACACTGGGTCACCCGCGGGGCCTTTGCCCTGCGCGCGGATTTCGTGGCCCGGGGATCCATTGATCCGCATCGGTTCCGCCGATTGCAGGGCAAGATCGCGCACCGGCGTGTTCGCCATGAGGTCGCGCGCAAACATGCTACGGTCGGCAGTTTCGGCGGGTCCGCCACGCTCGACCGAGACGATCATGAAAGGTCTACGTTCGGCATTCTCCGATGTCTCTTCGCCCAGGATGACACTGCCCGTAGGATTAATCTGCATCACCTTGAAGCCTGAAAGATCACCGAACTTGAACGGCAGCAAGCCGAGTTGCTCCTGGACCGGGGCCGGCCGGAACGTGACGCTCGCGAGCATCTTGCGAATGACCGCGTCGGTGTAAACAGAGAAGGCCGCTTCGGGCACCTCCACATTGACCAGCGTCGTGAGATTTTGAACCGATCCTCCGACCGCCTGTGCGAGCAAGGACCATCGATATATTTTGACACCGTTTTGCTGCGCGCTGCCGCTGATCAGAAAGCCGATGCCGCTTTCGAATGGAAAGCTTTCCCGTTTCACATCCTGGAGTTCTTGCGGAAGCCTGGTAAAGGCCGCGGCTTCGAGTTCCGGATATGCGCTGGCAGGCAGGTCGAGGATTGCGATGATGACCTTGCGGTCGAGGTCTTCGAACCCCGGAAGTCGGTCGCTCAGTTTCAGATCACCGGGCGGTTCCAGCCCAACCCGCAGGCCGGGCGGGAAGACAGGTCCGGCTGCGATAGCGGGGGCCAGGCCCAGGCCCGGGACCAGGCCAAAGACTACACCGGTCCAGGCTGCAAACAGGCAGAAGAGCAGGCGGTACAATATGGGCAAAAGCACTTTCCTAAGGGATTGCAGGGCGTGACCTAGCCGGCCTTACCCGGCGCGGCAATGGCCCGATAACCATTCAAAAGGCTTGCGGCCGGCCACTCGCGATTTCGTGACCGGCTGTCTTGCGGCCCCCGGGCGCTCTCCTATATGAGCCAGTAAGCCGCAAAACTGCGGTGAATCGCGTATCCAGGGGGCTGGATCGGGGGTCTGCGGATGAGCCGCTGACATTCCCACTCGGGCGCCAAGCGGCCCGGCCGGCCTGCCGCAATTGAGAGGAAGAACCATGGGCAAGGTCATCGGCATCGACCTCGGCACAACCAATTCGTGCGTCGCCGTCATGGAAGGCAAGACGCCGAAAGTCATCGAGAACGCCGAAGGCATGCGCACGACGCCTTCGATCGTAGCCTTTACGGACGATGGCGAGCGTCTCGTCGGCCAGCCGGCCAAACGCCAAGCTGTAACCAATCCGGAAAAGACCATTTTCGCGGTCAAGCGCTTGATCGGCAGGCGCTACGAGGACCCGATGGTCGAGAAGGACAAGAAGCTTGTCCCTTACAAAATTACCAGAGCTTCGAACGGCGACGCCTGGGTCGAGGCGGATGGCAAGACCTATTCGCCCTCGCAGATCTCCGCTTTCATTCTGCAAAAGATGAAGGAGACGGCCGAGGCTTATCTCGGGCAGAAGGTCGAGCAGGCCGTCATCACCGTTCCAGCCTATTTCAACGACGCGCAACGTCAGGCCACTAAGGACGCTGGCAAGATCGCCGGCCTTGAAGTGCTGCGCATCATCAACGAGCCGACCGCGGCCGCGCTCGCTTACGGTCTCGACAAGCAAAAGACCGGCACCATTGCCGTCTACGATCTTGGCGGCGGCACCTTCGACATTTCGATTCTCGAGATCGGTGACGGCGTGTTCGAGGTGAAGTCCACGAACGGCGATACGTTCCTGGGCGGCGAAGACTTCGATATGCGGCTGGTCAACTATCTCGCCGACGAATTCCAGAAAGAGCAAGGCATCGACCTGCGTCGCGACAAGCTTGCGCTGCAGCGTCTCAAGGAATCAGCCGAAAAGGCGAAAATCGAACTCTCGTCGACGACGCAGACCGAGATCAATCTGCCGTTCATAACGGCGGACGCTTCGGGTCCAAAACACCTGACCATGAAGCTCACACGCGCCAAGTTCGAGGCATTGGTCGACGATCTCATCCAGAAGACGATTCAGCCCTGCAAGCAGGCCATCAAAGACGCCGGCGTCTCCGCGGCGCAGATCAATGAGGTCGTACTGGTCGGCGGCATGACGCGCATGCCGAAGGTGCAGGAGGTCGTGAAGCAGCTGTTCGGCAAGGAGCCGCACAAGGGCGTCAATCCGGATGAAGTGGTTGCCGTCGGCGCCGCTATTCAGGCTGGCGTACTGCAAGGCGACGTCAAGGACGTGCTGTTGCTCGACGTGACCCCGCTTTCGCTCGGCATCGAGACGCTGGGCGGCGTGTTCACCCGTATCATCGATCGCAACACCACGATCCCGACCAAGAAGTCGCAGGTATTCTCGACTGCCGAGGACAATCAGAACGCGGTCACCATCCGGGTGTTCCAGGGCGAGCGCGAGATGGCGGCCGACAACAAGATGCTTGGCCAGTTCGATCTGGTCGGTATCCCGCCGGCGCCGCGTGGCGTGCCGCAGGTCGAAGTCACCTTCGACATCGACGCCAACGGCATCGTCAATGTCCAGGCCAAGGACAAGGCGACCGGCAAAGAGCAGCAGATCCGCATTCAGGCGTCGGGCGGGTTGTCCGAAGCCGACATCGAAAAGATGGTCAAGGATGCGGAATCGCATGCTGAGGAGGACAAGAAGCGCAAGGCTGCGGTCGAGGCCAAAAACCACGCCGAAGCACTCGTGCACTCAACCGAGAAGGCACTGGCCGAACATGGCTCGAAGGTCGGCGATGCCGAGCGAAGTGCGATCGAGAACGCCATCGCCGATCTGAAAGAGGCGCTCAAGGGCGACGACGCTACGGCTATTCAGGCCAAGACCAATACCTTGGCGCAGGCCTCGATGAAGCTCGGCGAAGCCATGTACAAACAGCAGCAGGAAGCGCAAAGCGCTCCGGGTGCCGGCGGCGATGGTGCGGCCCCCGGCGAGAAAAAAGAAGATGTCGTCGATGCGGAGTTCACCGAGGTCGACGACGACAAAAAGAAATCCGCCTGATCGCAGGGCGCGAGCCATGCGCAGGTCACCCGCGAAATATGCCACCCCCGGGCACGTGCCCGGGGGTGCATCTTTGCAGGGACGATGGGTGGCCGAATCAAGTACGGCTGTCCGGTGAATTAGGGCGGAACGGATGTCCAAGCGCGACTACTACGAGATCCTGGGCGTTACGCGCACCTGCAGCGAGGTCGAGCTCAAGGGGGCTTTCCGCAAGCTTGCCATGCAGCATCACCCGGACCGCAATCCGGGGAACAAAGAGTGCGAGCATCGCTTCAAGGAGATCAACGAGGCCTACGACATCCTCAAAGACGGCGACAAGCGTGCCGCGTACGACCGCTTCGGTCATGCGGCCTTCGAGCAAGGCGGGATGGGCGCGCATGGCTTCGGCGCCGATTTCGGGTCGACGTTCGCCGATATCTTCGAGGGCATATTCGGAATGGGATCCACGCGCGGGCGCGGCTCCAGCCGTGAGCGTGGTTCCGACCTGCGGTACAATATGGAGATCAGCCTCGACGAGGCTTTTACCGGCAAAACCGCACAAATTCGCATACCGACGTCGGTGACCTGCGAGGCATGTTCGGGCAGTGGCGCCAAGGCTGGAACGAAGCCGAAACCGTGCGCGACGTGCGGCGGGGCGGGCAAAATCCGGCACGCACAGGGCTTCTTCACACTCGAGCGGACGTGCCCGACCTGCCATGGCCGCGGGCAGGTGATAGACGACCCCTGCAAGGTCTGTGGCGGCGGCGGGCGCGTCACACGCGAGCGCACGCTGTCAGTCAATATTCCAGTTGGAGTAGAAGACGGGACCCGCATTCGGCTTGCGGGCGAGGGCGAGGCCGGGTTACGCGGTGGCCCGGCCGGCGATCTTTATATTTTCCTGGAAGTTGCGCCGCACGAGTTTTTTCAGCGTGATGGCGCGGATTTGCATTGCCGCGTGCCGATCTCGATGAGCAGCGCTGCGTTGGGCGGCGAATTTGAAGTCCCGGCGATCGATGGCAGCAAGGTGAGGGTTAAAATGCCGGCCGGAACCCAAACCGGACGCCGTTTCCGCCTGACCGGCAAAGGTATGCCGGTCCTGCGGTCGAAACAAACCGGCGACATGTACGTTCAAGTGGCGGTAGAAACGCCGCAAAATCTAACGAAACGCCAGCGTGAATTGTTGGCGGAGTTCGAAAAGCTGTCATCTGAGGCGACCCAACCGGAATCGACTGGATTCTTCAGCCGAGTCAAAGAGTTTCTTGACACTCTTGGAAGCCGGGGCAGCCAATCTGGCTGACCTATCTTGACCCTCCGCCTTGGTCGCTATACCCGTTTATGTTGCGGCGAGGCCCGCCGCCTGTACGCGTGACCTCGCAATGCCATCACACACATTCGCCCGCGTCGAAAAAAAGAATCTGCGTCTCGACGACGAGGTGCAGTTCATCCGCTCTTGGATAGAGAAGCCTCTGTCGACCGGCGCCGTGATGCCGTCGAGCCGGATACTCGCCCGCGCCATGGCCCGTTGTGTCGATCCGAAATCGGAAGGCCCCGTGATCGAGCTTGGTCCCGGCACCGGTCCGGTCACCGAAGCGCTTGTCAGACAGGGTATCGATCCGGCGCGGCTGATTCTGGTCGAATTCAATCCTGATTTTTGCCGGCTGCTACGTTCGCGTTATCCGCAGGCGACCGTGGTGCAAGGCGACGCCTACCGGCTACGGCGCCTGCTTGAAACGCATGTGAGCCAACCGGCCGCCGCGATGGTGTCTGGTCTTCCATTGGTCACCAAACCGCTGCGGACGCGCCTGCGCCTGATTTCCGACGCGATGACGCTGCTGGCGCCGGGCGCGCCGTTCGTGCAATTCACGTATGCGATGTTGCCGCCAATTCCGAAAAAGCTGCCCGGTGTGCGGGCGGAAGCGTCAGAGCTGATCTGGATGAACCTGCCGCCGGCTCGCGTGTGGGTCTATCGCGGCCGCTGATGCTGTGGTGTCATCGCCCGCGAAAGCGGAGCCGATGATGCCGACCCCCAAAATTCTCGTTCTGCCAGGCTCGACCCGCGCCGGCTCGCATAATGTCAGGCTGGCGGCGTTGGCGGCGAAAGAGCTGACGCTGCTTGACGTCGATGTTACCCGCATTTCTCTTGCCGACTATCCGCTGCCGATCTACGAGGCTGATCTCGACGCGCGCGAGGGCCAGCCGCTCAACGCGATCAAGCTCAAACAAATGATCATGGCGCACCATGGCGTGTTCATTGCCAGCCCCGAATACAGCGCATCGGTCACCCCGATGCTCAAGAACGCCATCGATTGGGTATCGCGGGTGCGTGAACGTGGTGACCCGACCTATGCCGCTTTCAAGGGCCGCGTTTTTTCGATCGCATCGGCCTCTCCCGGCCGCGCCGGCGGCCTCCGCTCGTTGATGGCTCTGCGTCAAATTCTCGAACTCGGCTGTGGCGCCCTGGTGATTCCCGAACAAGTGGCGATCCAGCGCGCCGACCACGCCTTCGACGAGATGGACAATATTGCGGATCTTGGCACCGCCAATCTGTTTCGTGCGCAGCTTGAGCGGTTGGTGGAAATGGCGCGGCTGATGCTGCGGGGAGGATGACGTGTCATTGGACGCGCGCGAACGGCTGATCGTGGCTCTCGACGTGCCGTCGGTAAAGGCGGCCGAGGCCATGGTGGCGCGGCTCGGCGAGTCGGTGCAATTCTACAAGATCGGATACCAGCTCGCCTTTGCCGGCGGTTTACCGCTTGTCCCCGGTTTGGTTGCCGCCGGCAAGCAGGTGTTCCTCGATCTCAAGCTGCACGATATCGCCAACACAGTCGCAAAGGGTGTCGAGAGCGTCGCGCAGCTCGGCGCGACCTTTCTGACCGTTCATGCTTATCCGCAAACCATGAAGGCGGCGGTCGAGGGCAAGCGCGGATCCAAGCTGCGCATCCTCGCAGTGACCGTGCTCACCTCCTATGACGACGCCGATCTTGTCGCCGCGGGTTACGAGCTCAAGGTGAAGGAGCTCGCCGCCGCACGCGCGGCTCAGGCGCGCGACGCAGGCGTCGACGGCCTCGTTTGCTCGGCGGAAGAGGCGGCAGCCCTCCGCGGCATCGCGGGTCCCGGGATGGTGCTGGTGACTCCCGGGATTCGGCCGGCGGGCAGCGCAAGCGGAGACCAGAAACGGATAATGACGCCGGCGCGGGCGATAAGCGCCGGCGCCGATTATCTGGTGGTCGGACGCCCGGTGATAGAGGCTGGCGATCCCAAAGCGGCAGCCGATGCGATCGTCGCCGAGATCAAGCAGGCACAAAGTCAAAGGAGGGCGTGAGAATGGCCAAGGGCTACTGGATCGGCCGCGTCGATGTGAAGAACGATGAGGGCTACAAACCCTATGCCGCCGCTAATGCGGCGATCTTCAAGAAATTTGGCGGACGTTTCGTAGTCCGCGCCGGCAAGTTCGAATGTCCGGAGGGCGCAGCACGGTCGCGCAATGTGGTGATCGAATTTCCCGACTATGCCAGCGCGCTGGCCTGCTATCGCTCGCCCGAATATCAAGCGAACATCAAGGTGCGTCAGCCGCATTCGACGGCCGATATCGTTATTATTGAGGGCTACGACGGTCCTCAGCCGTAGTGCCTTTTGCACCCTAGCGCGCTATACCCACGCCAGTTCCGGAGGTGAACCCATGGCCGAGATGCGGCTTGTGGTCGCCGGGGCCGGTGGACGGATGGGCCGCACGCTGGTCAAAGCGATCGCCGACAGCAAGGAATTTGCGCTCGCGGGCGCGCTGGAAGACGCGCGCTCCCCGTTGATCGGCTGGGACTCCGGCACGCTCGCTGGTCTTTCCGAGAATGGCATCAAGCTGGTTGGCGACGCCGCGCCATTGCTAGCGAAGGCCGACGGCATCGTCGATTTTACGGCACCAGTCGCGACCGTTGCCTTCGCGGCGCTCGCAGCCAAGGCGGGCAAGGTGCATATTTTGGGTACGACCGGCTTGAGCGCAGCCGATGACGCGAAGATCAAGGACGCCGCAAAAAGCGCGGTGATCGTCAAGTCGGGCAATATGAGCCTCGGGGTCAACCTGTTGGCGGCACTCACGAAACGGGTGGCCAAGACGCTCAACAGCGCTTTCGACATCGAAATCCTGGAGATGCATCACAACCAGAAGGTCGACGCGCCTTCGGGCACGGCCCTGCTGCTTGGCCGGGCAGCAGCAGAGGGTCGTGGGCTCGACCTCGAGAAGCATTCGGCCAGGAGCCGTGACGGCCACACTGGCGCGCGCAAGGCTGGCGACATTGGTTTCGCCACCTTGCGTGGCGGCACCGTCGTTGGCGAGCACACTGTTATTTTCGCTGGCCCGGCCGAGCGCCTGGAGCTCACGCACAAGGCCGAAGACCGCATGATCTTTGCGCGCGGCGCACTGCATGCGGCGCTGTGGGCGCGCAACCAGAAGCCGGGACTTTATTCGATGATGGACGTTCTTGGACTGAAGGACTTCTGAGGGGAGCAATGACCGACCGTCTTCTTGTGCTTGTACGTCATGGCCAAAGCGACTGGAACCTGAAAAATCTGTTCACCGGCTGGCGCGACGTTGATCTGACCGAGAAAGGCGTTGCGGAAGCGCGCGAAGCCGGCCGCAAGCTGAAAGCGCAAGGGATCAAATTCGATGTGGCGTTCACGTCGGCGCTCATACGCGCGCAGCGCACGCTCGATTTGATGCTCGCCGAACTGGGCCAGACGAAAATTCCGGTGCTCAAGGACCAGGCGCTCAACGAACGCGATTACGGAGACCTCGTCGGACTCAACAAGGATGACGCCCGGAAGAAATGGGGCGAGGAGCAGGTGCACATCTGGCGCCGATCCTACGATGTTGCGCCGCCAGGCGGCGAGTCTTTGCGCGACACCGCTGCGCGCGTTCTGCCTTACTACATCCGGGAGATCCTGCCGCGTGTGCTGCGCGGCGAACACGTCTTGGTGTCGGCGCATGGCAATTCGTTACGCGCGCTGGTCATGGTGCTCGACAAGCACACGCCCGACAGCATCACCAAGCTTAATCTGGATACCGGCGTACCGATGATCTATCGACTGAACGCGGATTCGACTGTCGCCTCGAAGCTCGATCTGGCGGCCTGACTACGCGGTTCCCGCCATCCCCGCTTCCCAGCCGAGCATCGCGCGTTTGCGCGTGATGCCCCAGTGATAGCCGGTCACGTCGCCATCCTTGCCGATGACGCGGTGGCACGGCACCACAAAACAGATCGGGTTCTTGCCGACCGCGGCGCCAACGGCACGCGCACCTTTCGGAGAGCCGGCCTTGGCGGCGAGGTCCGAGTAGGTGGTGAGCTTGCCCATCGGGATGTCGAGCAATTTTTCCCACACGCGCACTTCGAAGTCCGTGCCGATCAGCACGACGCGCAGCGGCTGATTTTTACGCCAGAGTGCCGGATCAAAAATGCGCCGCGCCGTCGCCGCCGTCGCCGCGAAATCTTCCACGTAACGCGCTTTCGGCCAACGCGCGCGCATGTCCCTCAGCGCAGCACGCTCCTTGCCGGCATCGGCGAGGCCGAGACCTGCCAACCCGCGCGGCGTGGTCATGACCAACGCCATGCCGAAAGGACAGGGGTGAAAACCGTAAGTGATGACCAGGCCTTCGCCGCCCGCCTTCCACTCTCCCGGCGACATTGCCTCGTGCGTGACGAACAGATCGTGCAGCCGTCCTGGACCGGAAAGGCCGACTTCGTAGGCGGTATCGAGCACGCTCGCGGATGAGCGGAGCAGCTCGCGCGCATAATTGAGCGTCAGCGCCTGCAGGAAGGCTTTCGGCGTCAGGCCGCACCAGCGGCGAAACAGGTGGTGAAGATCGGTCGAGGATACGCCGGCGGCGTCGGCGATCACGTCGATTTCCGGCTGGGCGCGCCAGTTGCCACGGATATGGGCGATCGCGCGCCGGACGATGTCGTAATCGGCCGCCGCCGTGGACAATGGGGCGAGTTCGGGGAACCGGTCGGCGAAGGCTACTTTTGGGAGTGTCATGGTCATAGCCGCAATCTAGTCGCAGCACGGGTGCCGAACCACCCGATTCCTGTCTACTCGAAAACTGTCCTTGTCGGCCCGCGCCGCGCCTCGCTCAGCGCATGTCCGAGTTCCTTGGCGAAGCTCGCCTTTTCGTCGGGTCCGAGAAAGCCCGCAATCGTCAGCTTTTTCCCGCGCGAAACCAGAAAAAGCCGGTCGATGCCGAACTCTTCCAACTCGACCTTGTCGAGCTGGACCCAGAGCGGATTGAGCGCCCATTCGCGGACACGGCCGAGATGGCTCACCTTGCGAACCTTGAGGACCGACGGCGTCACCGTGACTTGCTCGTAAGCCTCCGCGTGCCGGTAGTTGAGCCGGAACGCCCAATAGAGCAGCAGCACGTCGAGACCGAAGAAACCAAGGACCGGCCAGGCTCCGATGATCAAAAACAGCATGCCGGTCACGAAGCTGATACCCCCGAACAGCACCATCAGAATCAGAAACCCAACGCGGCCGAGCGAGCGGTGCGGCGTCAAAGTTGCCGAAAAGATCGTGGGTTCGAGATCGGTGGCGTTGTCGGTGATCATCGCGCTCAGTATACCGAAATCATGGTGAAAAAGCCCGGCGGTAAAGCTTCGACCAAAACGAAGAGGCGAAAGGCGCCTAAGCCAAAGCGCGCCAAGCCAAAGAGTACCAAGTTAAAGCCCACATCCGAGCGTGCGACGGCCGATGCCGCGGCCGCGGCAGGCGCATTGCCGCAATGGACCGAGGCGCAGGTTGCGGAAGCGTTCCGCCGCTTCAAGGCCGCGAACCCGGAACCGAAGGGCGAACTGCAACATATCAATCCATTTACGTTGCTCGTTGCGGTCGTGCTCTCGGCACAAGCGACCGACGCCGGCGTCAACAAGGCAACGCCCGCGCTGTTTGCACTGGCCGACACGCCGGAAAAAATGGCCGCGCTCGGCGAAACTCGCGTGCGCGATTTCATCAAGACCATCGGGTTGTTTCGCACAAAGGCCAAAAACGTCGTCGCGCTGTCGCAGAAGCTTATGGCCGAGCATGCCGGGCAGGTGCCGCGCTCGCGCGAGGCGCTGGAGGCGCTGCCGGGCGTCGGCCGCAAGACGGCCAATGTCGTGCTCAATATTGCTTTCGGCGAGCCGACGATTGCGGTCGATACCCACATCTTCCGTGTCGGCAATCGCACCGGCATGGCCCCGGGCAAGACCCCGTTCGAGGTCGAGACGAAACTGGAACAGGTGGTGCCGGCGGAATACAAGCGCCATGCCCACCATTGGCTTATTCTGCATGGACGCTACACTTGCGTGGCACGCAAGCCGCTATGTGAGAAATGCGTCATCAGCGACCTGTGCCAATGGCCGGGGAAAACGGCCGTATAGAGTGACGCCGGGAGAGTGCGTATGGAAGGTTCGGCGACAGCCAAAGCGCGCGAACTCATTCGCCGGGATGCGACAGAATGTCTGCGTCGCGCCGGATTGCCTGGCAAATCCGCGGCAACATGGGTCAAGGCGAAGCCGCGCGTCACCGGCAACTTCAAGCGCGATGCCGCGGTTGGCACAAAATTCTGGCGCGGCGGCGCCGATCTGCTCGCCAGGCTGCCGAAAAAGCCGGCGCGGACAATCGCGCAGCAGGATGCGGCGGATCTCATCCTCGCCGATTGCCGGCGTGCACGGGAGGATTTCCTCACGCGCCATGCCGATACTGTCTATCGCAAGCTGACGAAAAATCTCGAGGTCTTCGCGCGTGTGGACGATCTCGTCTATGAGGCCGGAAAACTCGTGCCAGGTCTGACACCGACGCACAAGCAAGTCGATGCCGAAAGTGCCTTGATGCAAGGCGAGAAGGACGGCCTCGAAGTCGATCAAGGCATTTTCCTGGCGCAGGTGCTCGCCGTGCCCGACGCCGGCATGCATCTTTGCCAGGCGATGCTCCTGCCGAAAATGGAAGCGGTCGCGCGCGGAGGCGATTTCATTAAAGGCGGCGTCGTGGACTTCGGCCCGGCCAGGGTGGAGCGGCGGGGAAAATCGGCGATTGTCACGGTGCACAATCCGCGTTTCCTCAACGCGGAAGATGACGACACGCTCGACGATACGGAAACCGCGGCCGATATCGCCATCCTCGATCCGCTAAGCGAAATTTGCGTCCTGCGCGGCGACGTCGTCGATCACCCGAAATACAAAGGCCGCAACATTTTCTCCGCCGGAATTAATCTGACCCATCTTTATCGCGGCAAGATTCCCTACCTCTGGTACATCCGCCGGGACATGGGCATCGTCAACAAGATGATGCGCGGCCTCGCGCTTGGCACGCGTAGCGCCGACGAGATCCACGGCGGCACGCGCGAAAAGCCCTGGCTCGCGCAGCTCGATGTTTTCGCCATCGGCGGGGGCTGCCAATACCTGCTTGCGATGGACTATGTCGTTGCGGGAAGCGATGCCTATATGACATTGCCCGCGCGCAAGGAGGGCATCATTCCGGGGGCGGCCAATCTGCGTCTCACGCGTTTTGTCGGCGCGCGGGCCGCACGCCAGGCGATCATGATGGGCCGTCGCTTCGAGTGCGATAGCCCCGAAGGCCGCATGATTTGCGATGTCATTGTGCCGCCCGACCAGGTCGAGCAGGCGGTGAACAAGGTATGCGACGATTTCACTTCGTCGGGCGTGGTCAGTGCCGCGAGCAACCGGCGTGCCTTCCGCGTCGGCGAAGAACCGCTCGATACATTCCGCCGCTACATGGCGGTTTATTGCCGCGAACAGGCCTATTGCCATTTCAGCCCGGCACTGATCGCCAATCTCGAAAAACACTGGAACGCCGCGCAGCGAAAAATCTAGTTTCGTAATTGGCAGTGCAGGGGAAGCGTATGCCGCGTTTGCAGCTTAAGGGCATCAACCTCGCGCCGCGCCGCGATAGCTTCGATCCGATCGAAATCGCCTCACGCGACGAGATCGGCGCGCTTCAACTCAAACGGCTGAAATGGACGCTCAACCATGCGTATAATAGCGTCGCGCACTACAAGAAGGCGTTCGACAAGGCCGGCGTGCACCCCGATGACCTCAAATCGCTGAGCGACCTGCAGAATTTTCCGTTCACCAGCAAAGACGATCTGCGCAGTCATTATCCCTTTGGCATGTTCGCTATTCCGCGCGATCAGGTGCTGCGCGTGCATGCCTCGTCCGGCACGACCGGCAAGCCGACCGTCGTTGGCTACAGCCGGCACGATCTCGAAACCTGGGCTGATCTCATGGCGCGCAGCATGCGCGCGGCCGGCTGCCAGCCCGGAATGCTGGTGCAGAATTCGTACGGCTATGGCCTGTTCACGGGCGGGATTGGCTTCCACTACGGGGCCGAGCGGCTCGGCATGACGGTGGTGCCGGTGTCCGGCGGCATGACCGAACGGCAGGTGCGTTTGGTCTCGGATTTCAAACCGGACGTCATCTTCGTCACGCCGAGCTACCTGCTCGCGATTCTCGATGAATTCCGCGTGCAGGGCGTCGACCCGCGCCAATCATCGCTCAAGATCGCGATGTGCGGCGCGGAGCCTTGGACCAATGCCATGCGTGCGGAGATCGAGGACGCCTTCGATCTGCACGCCATCGACAACTACGGGCTGTCGGAAATCATCGGTCCCGGAGTTTCGTGCGAATGCATCGAGAGCAAGGACGGCCCGCATATCTGGGAGGATCATTTTTATCCGGAAGCGATCGATCCGGCGACCGGCAAGCCGCTGCCGGATGGAGAGGTCGGCGAGCTGGTCTTCACGACACTGACCAAGGAAGCAATGCCGATCGTGCGCTATCGCACCCGCGATCTCTCGCGCCTGCTGCCGGGCACGGCGCGCTCCATGCGCAGGATGGAGAAGGTTATGGGTCGTTCCGACGACATGATGATTGTGCGCGGCGTCAACGTATTTCCGAGCCAGATCGAAGAGATCATCCTCAAGGACGAGCGGCTGTCTCCCCATTTCGTGATCGAGCTTCGCCGCGCCGAGCGGCTCGATGAAATTACCGTTGTCGTCGAGTCACGACCTGACGCGGACAACGGCGTTTTTGCCGCATGCGACCGCGATCTCGCGCACCACATAAAGGCCATGGTCGGGGTCACTGCGACAGTGCGGACCGTCAAACCCGGCACTGTCGAACGCTCCATCGGCAAGGCCAAACGGGTCATCGATCTGCGGTCAAAGGGCTGATCGTGAGCGCGCTCTCTCGATCAGTTCGGTCTTCTTGCCCGACATTTTCTTGTGAATGTGCACCATGAAGGCCATGGCGAAGATCGGGGTCGCCAGGTTGACGACCGGTATCGACACGAATGCGGCGATGAACATGCCCGCCAGGAAAACGTAAACCGAGTTGGCCTTGCGCATGGCCTTTGCCTCGTATGGCGGGCGAAAACGCATGGCGGCGAGTTCGAAATATTCGCGGCCCAGCAGGTAGGAATTTGCGAGGTAAAGGATGATCACGCCGAGCCCCGCGAACAATACAAACGGCAACGCGCAGAGATAAACCAGAAGCGCCAGCGCGGCGATTTTCAGACCTTCAAATAACGCGCGAAAAAACGGCAGGGCCCGCCCGGGCGCGTCGGCCGGATAGCTCTCGTGCTCGACGACATCGGCGATCTCGTCAACGAAGAAGCTGCCGGCGAAAGCGGTCACCGCGGGCATGAGGAAAAGCGCGCCGGTGATAATGCCCAATCCCGCCATGATGGACAGAATCCAGGCGAGCGCCGACCAGACCGCGTGCGGCGCGAACCCGGTGGCATGCTCGGCCCAATTGGCGCCGGTCTCCGCCCAGGCCGACAGGAACCGCTGCATGAGGATGCCGATGATCGTGATCGTCAGAAGTGCGAGTCCGACCGCCTTGAGCAGCACGCGCCGCAACGCGGGTGCGAACATCTGCGAAAGCGCTTTGATGGCTGCCTCGATCATGCCGGTGAGGTAAGCCCGGCCGCGGCGCAGGGCAAGCCCGGCCTTATGCTGCCGGCGAGAGTGTGTCGTCGTCTGCGGGCACGAGCGCGATGATCTCGTCGGCGTCGGTGGCAGGCAGATCGGCCCAGGCCATCGCCTTGTAGTCGAAGCCGCGGACAATGGTCGGCTTCACCACCTCAAAATAGGGCGAGATATCGAAATCGCGCGGTGCGTAGAGCGATGAGTGCCTGATTTCCAGAATCTCCTGGCGTGCCGCTTCGCTTTCCAGGCGCGTCACCTTCGGCAGGATCGGATAACGCACTCTCTCGAACGCCTGAGCGATCAGCGCCGAGCAGATAATGCGCGTGGGATGGCCGGATCCGAGCGCCATCATGCGGCGGCGCCAGCGTTGCGGCACCGGCATGGGGAAAAGATAGCGCAACAGATCGATGATGTTCTTGAGGTCATAGTCGAAGCCTATGCGCTCAGCCGCATAGGCGCAGACCCGCGCCCGGTCTTCGTCGTCGAGCTGGGTAGGCCGGCAAATGCGGGTGTGAAAGCGCGCATATTTCGACAGCGGCGCGGCGACCACGCCTTGCCCGATGTTGGCTTCGACCAGCACCAGCGGTTCGCCATCGGCGGTGGCGCGGTCGCCGATGGGACCGACGTAAAGCGCGGCATGCGACCATGTGGATTGGGTGAGGTATTTAATGACGCCGGAAATGTGGTTGTTGCCTTCGACCAGTAAAACGTCGCCGGGCTGCAGGGTTGCGCGCAAAGCATCCGGATCGGACGGCGTGAACGGCTCGTAGCCTTGCGCCGGCTTTTCCAGATAGTGGGCGAGAAAGCGCCCGACCCCGTCGACCATCCAGCTCATGACCGGCCCTCGGCGCCAGTTCTTGGCGCTTCCTGGCGCTCAAGACGTTTCCCCTCGCGAAGCGTTGGTTCCCCGCGATGTCTCTTTAATGGGCGAATTTAGTGAGAAGTCATTGCAATTTAGTTCATCGCTTGTGAGGCTTGCGGGATCCTGCGCCGGCGTTACCAATTGTTAGCCATAAAATTTGCCGCATCTCGTGCGTTGATGCATTCTCCCGTCTCGCCCGGAAAGAAATTGGATACCATGTCGGGGCTTAGCCGACGCTCGTTTCTCGCCGCTTCGGCGGCTGTTGTCGCCGCGCCGTCGTTTGCGCGCGCGCAGATGGCAACGGATGTCGACGTGGTGATTGTCGGCGCGGGCGCGGCGGGTATCTCCGCGGCACGCCGTGTGCTTGCAGCCAACCGCCGCGTCATCCTGCTGGAAGCCACGAACCGCCTCGGCGGCCGGTGCACCACGGACTCGGCAATTTTCGGCATGCCGTTCGATCTTGGCGCGCACTGGATTCACCGGCCCGATGGAAATCCGCCCGGTGGCCCGATTTCGAATGGTGGAATCGATATTTACGCGGCACCGCGCGGACAGATTGTGCGCGTCGGCCCGCGCAATGCGCGCGATTCAGAACTTGAAGGTTTTGTCGCCGCGCTGGTGCGTGCCCGGCGCGCCATTGTCGATGCGGGACGGGGCAAAGCGGATGCGCCGGCTGCAAGCGCGCTACCCGGCGATTTGGGCGCCTGGCGGTCAACGGTTGAGTTCGCGCTCGGTCCTTATGTTTGCGGCAAAGACCTCGCATCGGTTTCGACCGGCGATCTTGCGCGAATGCCGGAACGCGATCGGGATGCGTTCTGCCGGCAGGGCTATGGCGCGCTCCTTGCAAAGCTCGCTGCGGGGCTGCCCGTGCAGTTGTCAACGCCGGTGACGCGCATTGAATGGGACCGCGGCAGCGTCGATGTCGTGTCTGGGAAAGGTTCTGTCCGGGCGCGCGCGGCGATCGTGACGGTGTCGACCAACGTGCTTGCTTCCGGCAAGATCGAATTCAAGCCGGAACTGCCCAAGCGTCAGCTTGATGCCGCTGCCGCCCTCTCGCTCGGCAGCTACGATCACATCGCCTTCGACATGCCGCGCAATCCCCTCGGTCTTCAACGCGACGATCTCGTGTTCGAGCAATCGTCGGGCCCGCGCACGGCCGCACTGCTTGCCAACGTATCTGGCACTGCTTTGCACGTGGTTGAGGTTGCTGGTGATTTCGGCCGCGATCTCTCTAAAAAAGGCGGCGTGGCGATGACCGAATTTGCCGGCGACTGGATCGCGTCACTGTTTGGCGCCAACGCGAAAAAGGCGATCAAGCGCAGCTATGCCACCCGCTGGAACGAGGAACCATTTGTTCTCGGTGCAATGTCGGTGGCCGCGCCTGGCGGCGGGGATGCACGCCGGATTTTGGCGGAGCCGCTTGGACGTGTCTGGCTTGCGGGGGAGGCTTTGCATGAAACGCAATGGGGCACGGTCAATGGCGCGTGGGATTCAGGCCAGCGCGTTGCCGACGCGGCCCTGCGGCAGATAGGAGCGCTGAAGAAGCCCGAAGAAGACAGGCCGCCGCAGCGATCGCGCCAGCGACGCAGCAGGCGCGGCCGGGACGACTGACAGTGGCGCAGGCAAAGGCGCTCATCGCGTGGTCGAGCGGCAAGGACAGTGCATGGGCGCTGCACGAAACGCGTCGCAGGGGGGATTTCGATATCGTCGGCGGTTTGACGACGGTGACTGACACTTTCGGCCGCATCAGCATGCACGGTGTCCGCGAGGAATTGTTGCGGGACCAGCTTGACGCCGCCGGTCTGGCTGCGATCGTCGTATACATTCCATTTCCGTGCTCGAACGAAATCTATGAGCGGAGAATGACGGCTGCGATGGACGATGCTCGCGCTTCGGGCGTCACACACATGATTTTTGGCGATCTGTTTCTGGAGGACGTGCGGGAGTATCGCGCGCGACATCTTGCGGGCACCGGTATAACGCCGGTCTTTCCGCTGTGGGGCCTGCCGACCGCGGCGCTGGCGCGCAAGATGATCGACGGCGGCGTGGAAGCTTATCTGTCTACCGTCGATCTCAAAAAATTGCCCGCGATGTTCGCTGGCCGGCGCTTTGACGGCGCCTTGCTAGACGCGCTGCCTGCCGGTACAGACCCGTGCGGCGAGAACGGCGAATTCCACTCGTTTGTATCGGCAGGGCCGATGCTCGCGCGCAAGATCGCCGTCAAAGTCGGGAATACCGTCGAGCGCGATGGGTTCGCTTATGCGGATTTGCTGCCGGGATAATTCTCTCCGGCATGGGCATCCTAAGCCCGCAACACGCCACCCGTGCGTTTCGTGACTTCGGCGACGACCTTTCCGGAAAGTGCATCGATCTCGGCGTCGGTCATCGTCTTCTCGCGCGGCTGGATGGTGACGGCGATAGCGATCGATTTCTTGCCCGGCTCGATGCCTTTGCCTTCATAGACGTCGAACACGAGCACATTGCTGATCAGTTTTTTGTCGGCGTTTTGCGCAGCGCGCACGATGTCGGCTGCTTTCACTGCACTGTCGACCACGAAAGCGAAATCGCGGTCGACCGGCTGGAACGGCGACAGCTCGAGAAGCGATTTCGCGCGCGTGGGCCTTGCCTTTGGCTCGGGGATATTTTCGAGGACCAGCTCGAAGGCGACCAGCGGCCCTTCAGCTTTGAGTCCGGCGATGACGCGCGGATGCAATTCGCCGAAGTGGCCGAGGGTGTTTTGCGGGCCGATCTGGATCGTGCCGCTGCGGCCGGGGTGGTACCAGGCCGGGCCGCCCGGCGCGACTTGCAGCGCCTGCATCGGGGCGCCCGCCGCCGCGAGAACGGCAAAAGCGTCCGCCTTCGCATCGAAAACATCGACGGGCCCGGTCTTGTTTGACCAATGACGTCCACTACCGGAGGCCCTGGCGAGCGAGCGCCGCACGCCGCTTGCGGCTGTAAGCTGGTCTTCCGGCCTGTTGCCTCTGAAGATCTGCCCAACCTCGAACAGCGCCGTATCGGGGAGCCCGCGGTCGGCGTTGCGTTGCGCCGCCATGACGAGGCCCGGAATGAGGCTTGGCCGCATGTCGGACAATTCGGCCGCGATTGGATTGGCCAGCTCAAGGTCCGCCTTGCCGCCGCCGAACAATCGAGCTTCCTGCTTAGACACGAACGACCAGGTAACGGCCTCGAGCAGCCCGCGCACCGCGAGCGCCCGCTTGGCCTTGCGAGTGCGATTCTGGATTGCGGTGAGCACGGACTTGCGCGCATTTTCTCCGCGCGCAAAAGGCGTTGACGGGACGCGATCAACGCCGACGATGCGCACGAGTTCCTCGACGATGTCGGCGCGGCCGTGAATGTCCGGCCGCCACGACGGCACCGCCACTTTCACGCGTTCACCCTGGCCGGCCGCGAAAAATCCAAGCTTCTCGAGGATGCGCCGCGTGTCGGCGAGAGGCAGTTTTAGGCCGGCGATCCGTTGCAATTCGCTCAATGGAAAATCGATAATCTTTTCTTTCGGGGTTGGGTCGCCGGCAACCACGACCTCGGATGCCTGACCGCCACAAAGATCGAGCACCATGTGGGTCGCCAGTTCCAGCCCCGGCACCATGAATGCAGGATCGACGCCGCGCTCGAACCGATAGCGCGCGTCGGAATTGATACCGAGCTTGCGGCCGGTTTGTGCGATGTTGAGTTCGTCCCAAAGCGCCGATTCAATCAGAACGTCGGTGGTTGTGTCAGAGCATCCGCTCGCTTCGCCGCCCATGATACCGGACAGCGACTCAACACCTTTTTCGTCAGCGATCACGCAGGTCGCTTCATCGAGCGTGTAGGTCTTGCCGTCCAGCGCCAGCAGTTTCTCGCCATTCTTCGCGCGGCGCACTGTCAGATTGCCATGCACCTTGGCGGCATCGAACACATGCAACGGCCGGCCGCGATCGAATGTGATGAAGTTGGTAATGTCGACCAGCGCGTTGATTGGCCGCAATCCGATTGCTGTCAGGCGTTTTTGTAGCCAGTCGGGAGACGGGCCGTTCTTGACGCCTTTGACCAGGCGCAATGCAAAAGCCGGACACAGCGAAGGCGTCTTTCCGAAGTCGAGCGTCACCTTGACGGGGCAGGGGAACGTTCCCTTCACCGGCTTCGGGATCTTGTTCTTGTATGTGCCGATAGAGGTCGCTCCGAGATCGCGAGCGATTCCGGAGACGCCGGTACAGTCCGGCCGATTGGGCGTGAGATTGATTTCGATCACAGGATCGCTGCCGCCCGCCCAGTCGACGTAGGGCGTGCCGACCGGCGCATCCGCGGGCAGTTCGATAATGCCTTCGTGGTCGTCGGAAATCATCAGTTCGGCTGCCGAACACAACATGCCGCGGCTTTCGACGCCCCGGATGGTGCCAACCGTGAGCATGATGTTTTTCCCGGGGATGAATGTGCCTGGGGCCGAGAACACGCCCTTCATGCCTGCGCGTGCGTTGGGCGCCCCGCAAACGACCTGAATTGGCTTGCCGTCGCCGATATCGACCATGCAGACCCTGAGTCGATCCGCGTTCGGGTGTTTTTCGGCAGAGATCACCGAAGCAATGACAAAGGGCTTGAGCAGGCTCGCTTTGTCTTCGACGTTCTCGACCTCGAGCCCGATCATCGTGAGTGTCCGGGCAATCTCGGACAGGGGCGCGTCGGTTTCGAGATGCTCCTTTAGCCAGGGCACGGTGAATTTCATGGTGGCTTCCCCGGCGACCAGAAGTACAGAACCGGAAGCAGCACAAAGACCACCATCGTGAAAACGATCGCGGCGCGAATGCAGAAACCATAGAGTTCGGAGCGAATGATCAGCTCGCGGTGAATGATTTCCTGAATGCGATCGCCGGCGGTGTTCATCTCCTGCGCCTGGAAGGCCGACAGGCAACGGAGGCAGCCGAGGGCGATCAACAGGTAAATCGCTATCTCCGAGACAACAATCCCGACCTCGATATCGTTGTCGGCGACGAGCGGGGCGATCAGTCCGAGCCCGGCAATCATCATGGAAGTATGCGTGAGTAGGCCTGTCGCCTTTGCATCGATCGAGGCAAAAGTGCGTGTGGCTTCCGCCGACATGGCCTGGTCGCGCCTGCGCAAGCCGGTTTCGTAATTCTGGATCTTGCGCGCGTCCCAGCCACGCGTCACCAATGCAAAGAATGCGCGGTCGAGCGGCGAACGGACGGGTTCCGGTGCGCTCATGGGCTCAAGCCTCCGGCAAGCGTCGGAAAGTCGAGGGGGCGGAAACCGTAATGCGCGAGCCAGCGCACGTCCGCTTCGAAAAACGCGCGCAAATCGTGCATGCCGTACTTGAGCATCGCAATGCGGTCGATTCCCATGCCCCAGGCAAATCCCTGGTACTCATCCGGATCGAGCCCGCAATTGCGGAGCACATTAGGATGCACCATGCCGCACCCGAGGATCTCCAGCCAATCCTCGCCTTCGCCGAAACGGATTTCACCCTTGTCGCGTCTGCACTGAATGTCGACCTCGAGTGATGGTTCGGTAAATGGGAAAAACGACGGGCGAAAGCGCATCTTCACGTTGTCGACTTCGAAGAACGCCTTGCAGAATTCCTCAAGAATCCATTTCAGGTGACCGAGATGCGAGCCCTTGTCGATCACCAGGCCCTCGACCTGATGAAACATCGGCGTGTGGGTCTGGTCCGAGTCGCTGCGGTAGGTGCGGCCAGGGCAGATGACGCGGATCGGAGGCTTTTGGCGAAGCATCGTGCGCACCTGCACCGGCGATGTGTGGGTGCGCAGAAGCAGCCGCGAACCGTCGGATTTTGGCGGAAAATAAAATGTATCGTGCATCTCCCGCGCCGGATGGCCTTCCGGGAAATTCAGCCTGGTGAAGTTGTAATCGTCAGTCTCGATGTCCGGCCCTTCGGCGACGGCGAATCCCATGTCCGCGAAGATAGCCGTGAGTTCATCGGTCACCTGGGTGATCGGGTGCACACGGCCGGCTTCAGCCGGCGTTTCGCGCACGGGTAAAGTGACATCGACGGTTTCGGTGTTGAGGCGGGCGTCAAGCGCGGAGGCGGCCAGCGCGTCTTTAGCCGTCGCGATCGCCGCCGTGACGCGATCCTTCAATCCGTTGATTGCGGGACCCCGGATTTTGCGCTCGTCCGGTGTCATCGTGCCGAGAGTCTTGAGCAAAGCCGACACCGAGCCGCTCTTGCCGATGGCTGCAACGCGAACAGCTTCCAGCGCCGCCTCGTCCTTCGCGGAAGCGACGGCGGTGAGCAGTTCCTTTTCCAGTTGTTCGATGTCGGTCATGACTTAGCGACGAATTTTCGACGGTAATAAGCCGTTGCACCAGCCACCGACAACGATAAGCACCCCCGCCGAAAGCAGCAGCCCGTCGTGCAGCCAGGCACCAAGGATCATCACCAGATCGCCGAATAAACGAACACCTTCGATCGTCCTGGTCATGGTTCGTCCGATGTAATGGCCGAAAGCTGATTCCTTGAGCGGTTCCAGGTCAGCGTAGCGGATGAGCAGCGCCGATGCGATCAGTGGTGGTCCGAAATGCAAGAGCAAGGCGGGCAGCGGTTGGTGAAGCCAGAAAAGATAAAGCGAAACCACCGCCGCAAGAATGTCCGTCGACAGTTTGAGCGGGTGGATCTGGTGGTAAAGCGCCTTTTCCTTCAACGTCATCGGCGCGCCATCGAGCCTTGCCGGTTACGCTGGTAACGCGGCCTTGGCCTTTTCCACGATCGCCTGGAATGCCGCCGGCTCGCGAATGGCGAGATCGGACAGAACTTTCCGGTCGACCGTCAAGCCGGCCTTTGCCAGCCCGGCAATAAACCGGCTGTAGTTGAGGCCGAACGGGCGGACGGCGGCGTTCAGGCGCTGGATCCACAGCGCGCGGAATGTGCGCTTGCGCCGCTTGCGATCACGGAAGGCATATTGGTTCGCTTTTTCTACTGCCTGCTTGGCGATGCGGATCGTATTTTTGCGCCGGCCGTAATAACCCTTGGCTGCTTTGAGGACTTTCTTGTGCTTTGCGTGTGACGTGACACCACGCTTGACGCGGGCCATTGGAATTCTCCGTGCAGTAAGTGCAAATAATCGGCGTGAACAACCGCGCTCGGGCGGTAGTGGAAATGCGGCTACCCGTTCGGCAGCCAGTATTTCTTGATGTTGTCGCCGTCGGTCTTGAACAGCACGCTGGTGCCGCGATGCTCGCGGATTGTCTTGGTGGTCCGCTTGATCATGCCGTGGCGTTTGCCGGACTGCTGGTATTTTACCTTGCCGGTCGCGGTGATCTTGAAGCGCTTTTTAGCGCCCGATTTGGTCTTCAACTTGGGCATTTGGCTCTCCTCATCGGCACGTTGCGGGCACGCCCGCATAGCCGGAAAAAGTGCTCATTGGGCGCGCGTGGCCCTTTGGAGCTGGTGCTCGGGATTGAGCGTTAATCGCCGCCACGGCAGCCCTGACTGGCCGGGCGGCGAATGCGCGGCGTTATGGCAGAGGCGGCCGTGCCATGCAACCACCAGTCTTTGGGCCGATAAACAGCGTCAAAAAAGCAGCGCGCCACCCGCGATCTGCGCATGGCGCGTGCGCTAGCTGGAAATCCAGGCCGCGTATTAGCGCGGCGCCAGGACCATGATCATCTGACGGCCTTCGAATCGCGGTTCCGACTCGACCTTGGCGATTGGTCCGGTATCGGACTTTACCCGGTCCAGCAATTTGAAACCGAGCTCCTGGTGCGCCATTTCACGGCCGCGGAAGCGCAAGGTGATCTTCACCTTGTCGCCTTCCTCGAAAAAGCGCTGCATCGAGCGCATCTTTACCTGATAGTCGTGATCGTCGATCATCGGACGGAGCTTGATCTCCTTGATCTCGACGACCTTCTGCTTTCTGCGGGCTTCCGCCGCCTTCTTCTGCGCCTGGTACTTGTATTTGCCGTAGTCCAGGATCTTGCAGACGGGGGGCGAAGAGTTGGGGGCAATTTCGACCAGGTCGAGCCCCGCTGCCTGCGCCATATCTAGCGCGGCTTGGATGGGTGTGGGGCCATGGTTGTGGCCACTGGCATCGATTAGTTGGACCTCGCGGACGCGGATCTCCTCGTTAATGCGCGGGCCGTCCTTTTGAACGGGCAGCGCGGACTTCATCGGACGACGAATGGCTACTTTCTCCTTTTGCAGTTGCGACAATTCCTTGGCGCAGTCTGCGCGCCCCGGAATAGCGAAAGATTGGTAGAAACCGCGAAGAAGTCAACGCGGTTCCGTCATTATTGTCGATAGTCTGTGCCGGATTTGCACTCAAAGTATTCAAATTGCTCTAATTTCGTCTTGCTTAACCGTATTTGGCCGGATCGGCGCCACCCCCGGCTTTGAGCTTCCCTGCAATCTCGCGGTAAAGCAGCAGCACCTGCTCGGCGACAATGTCAGCGTTGAAATGGCCAAGCACCCAATCACGCCCGCGACGGCCGATCGTGGCGCGGTTGGGCTCCGGCATTGAAAACAATCGCAGCAAGGCTGCCGCCAGTGCCGCATCGTCGCCGGCTTGGAACCGGAATCCTGCAATCCGGCTTTCGGGTACCGCCGGGGCGGTGAGCACGACATCGGTGCCGCCACCAAGATCAGACACAATAACGGGGCGCGCCATCGCCTGTGCTTCGAGGATTGCGCGCTGAACGCCTTCCGGCTGTACCGCCGCCGACACCACGACCGAAGACGCTGCATAGGCGGCCGGCATGTCGGCAACGGGCGCGGCCATACGGATCACGTCCATGGTGCCTGTCGTCAAGACGAGGTCCCACAATTCCCCTGTGTAGCGGGTGCGGCCCCGATCCTCTCCGACGAAGACACATAAGAAATCCTTCAGGCCCATTTCCTTGAGCCGCTTCACGGCCTTCACCACAACATGATGACCCTTGCGCCGTAAAATGCGGCCCGTGATCATGATCACCTTGGTGTCACGCTTGACGCCCCAGATGGCGCGCATCGCTTCAATACGTTCGCGCGTGATGTTTTCCGGATTGAAACGCTCCAGATCGACGCTGCACGGCACGACCGAGATTTTTTCCCACGGCGTGCCGTAGCGATCATTGATCAACTGCGCGATTTGCTCGCTCGATGCCGTAACATAATCACCGCGCGCCATAATGCTGTTGTACAGGCGTTTGAAAAAATTTTGTTCACGAAATCCCTTGTACCAGCTCGTTACAAACGGAACACCACTCGAGCGCGCGGCAATGTACCCGCTCCAGGCCGACGCGCGGCCGAGTGCATGAATTGCGGCGCATCGGCGTTCGCGCACCAGTCGCGTCAGAATGAAAGCGCTGCGCAAGACCACGACCGGGTTGTTGCTCGAAACGTTGAGGGGAATGAACTCGCCGCCGGCTGTAGTCACGTTGGCAACGAGTCGTCCCGCGCGCGATACCACGATCGCATGATGGCCAGCTCCGGAAAGGATCCGTACCAGCTCGACCGCGCCGGCATCGGCCGCACCGCCATCGAGCGTTGGCACGACGATAAGCACGCCGATCGGAGCCTGTGCGGCAGCCGGAACGCGCGGTGCATCTTGCGGCGGAATGCCGTCCGAACTGACGGCGGGGAGGCTCGACATTTCTTCGTCCTCGAAATACCGGCGTTTTCGAGCGCACACGTGGAATTACGCGCGTATGCGAAAAACGAGGTATAGACGCCGAGAAAGACGCCGGCAACGGGTGCCCTTGCATTAAAGCGCATCTTGCGGCGACAAGAAGGCATGTCCATGCCGCAACTGTCGACTTGTTCATGAGCACATCTCGCCTGACCTCTCTCACGGTGAGTGAGTCGCCGCCGGGCCGGGCCGTTGCCGTGCGTATTCGCGAAGGCAGGAGCCCCGGGCTGTTCTGGCTGGGTGGTTTCAAATCCGACATGAAAGGCACAAAGGCGGAAGCGCTCGACCGGTGGGCAGAAAAAGAAGGTCGCGCCTGTGTGCGATTTGACTATTCCGGCCACGGCGAATCGAGCGGTGCGTTCACCGATGGCACGATCGGTCGGTGGCTGGAGGAGTGTGTCGCGGTCTATTTACGCTTTGCCCAGGGCCCGCAGATCGTCATCGGCTCATCGATGGGCGGCTGGCTGGCGTTACTGTTGGCGCGCGCCTTGGCCGGAAGAAAGGACGCGGCGCCAATAGCGGGCATGGTGCTGATCGCACCGGCGGTCGATTTCACCGAAGAATTGATGTGGAAGCAGTTTTCCGCTGCGACGAAAGATGAAATCGCGAAAAAGGGTTCATGGCTGAGGCCGTCGGCTTACGGGGAAGAGCCCTACCCGATCACACGCGGCCTGATCGAGGATGGCCGCGAACATCTTCTGCTTGGCGGGCTCATCGAAACGCGTTGTCCCGTCCATATTTTGCAAGGCGTGCAGGATCCGGACGTGCCTTGGAGCCACGCAGTTGAGCTTGTGTCGCGCTTTTCTCGCGACGACGTTGTTTTGACCCTGATCAAGGATGGTGATCATCGGCTCTCGCGACCGGAAGATATTGAACGGTTGATCGCGGCCGTGAAGGAATTCTAGGCGAGCGCCGCCGTCCACTCTTCCTGGACGGTCGCGTCCGAGTCACGATGCCGCTGCGAAAGCACCGCGAATTTTTCGCGCGGCAGCAATTTCGACAACGCCCAGACCGCGGCGCCCCGCACCAACGGCGACGCGTCCTCAAGCAGGCGCTCGGCTTCAACCGCGAGTGCGGCGTCGCGCGAGTTGCCGATCGCAATCAGCACGTTGCGCACGAAACGGTCGCGGCCGGCGCGCTTGACTGCGGTCTTGGAAAACATCGTGCGGAATGCCGTATCGTCAAGACGGACGAGTTCGCTCAATTTCGGCGCGCGCAGTGCCTCGCGCGCGGCGAATTTCGCGTCGCGCCCGATCTGCGCGAATTTGTTCCAAGGGCAAACGGCGAGGCAATCGTCGCACCCATAGATGCGATTGCTGATCGCTGCACGAAATTCACGGGGGATAGGGCCTTTGTGCTCGATGGTGAGATAGGAAATGCAGCGGCGCGCATCGAGTTGGTAGGGCGCCGGAAAAGCCTTGGTTGGACAGATATCGATACAGGCGCGGCAACGTCCGCAACTGTCTTTGTCCGGAACGTCACAGGGCAGTTCAAGCGTCGTAAAGATCGCGCCGAGAAAGAGCCACGAGCCGTATTGACGCGAAACGAGGTTAGTGTGCTTTCCCTGCCAGCCAAGACCGGCCTGCTGGGCGAGCGGCTTTTCCATGACCGCCGCCGTGTCGACGAAGACCTTGACGTCGCCGCCGCCATTTTCCACGAGCCAGCGCGCGATCGTTTTCAGACGCGGTTTGATTATCTCGTGATAATCCTCACTGCGGGCATAGACGGAAATTGCGCCGCGGTCGCGCCGCTTGAGGATTGCGAGCGGGTCGTCCTCGTCGGGCCCATAATTGAGCCCGAGCATGACGACGGAACGAACCTCGCTCCACAGCGCCCGCGGATCGCCGCGCCGATCGGCGCTCATCTCGAGCCAGTCCATCTCGCCATGGGCGCCATCGGCGAGAAAAGTCTCGAGGTGTTTTTTTGCGTCGGCGATGGAATCCGGCCGAGTCACGCCGACGACGCCGAAGCCTTGCGCGTGCGCCTGCGCGAGAAGCCCCGCCTTGAGCGCGGCGGGATCGCTCAGAAGTCGAGGTCGGCGTATGTTTCTGACGGCGGAATGCCGGCCAGCGTGTCGGCCAGGATCGTGCGGAACGATGGGCGCGATTTCACTCGCGCGTACCAATTTCTTGTCGCTTCGTCTTCGTTCCATGGCACTTCGCCCAGGTAGTCGGCGACCGATAGATGTGCAGCTGCGGCAAGATCCGCCAGTGTCAACCGGTCGCCGGTGAGCCAATCGCGTGTCCGAACCAGCCAGCCGATATACGCCAGATGATAGCGGATATTCTGACGTGCGGCGCGCAGCGCTTCGGTGTCCGGAGGGCCGCCACCCTGCTCCCGCGTCATGTAACGCTTGAACGCCCGCTCGGTGACCAAGGGCCCACTCACCTCCGCGTGGAATTTGTCATTGAACCAGCTCGCCAGCCTGCGCACCTCGACCCGGCGACCCGGGGATTGCGGCAGCAGGCGATCCTCAGCTTTCGCCCTCGGATAGACTTCCTCGATATATTCGGCAACGATTGCGGCCCCAGGTATCGGCGGGTCACCCTCGTTGACCAGCACCGGTAGCTGTGCGGCTGGATTGAGCAGCAGGAGTTCCTCTCGCCGTTCCCAGAAACGCTCTTCCACCAACCGCACCGCAATGCCGTATTCACCGAGAATCAGACGCACATAGCGCGAATGCGGACAGAGCGGATGATGAAACAGGGTCAACATGGCGCGCGGAATGGCGGCGAGGCCGCCGACGGAGGGAATCAACGTTTGCACTATAGAAAGCCGCCGCCGTGGTGCAAAGCAGCACGAATTACCACGTTTTTTCGTTGCCTCTATGGCACCTTTGCGTCAAAAGCGCTGGCCTAAATAGCCCTCGGCGACACGCGCAAATCTCCCGGAGCAGTTCATGCAACTCGATGCGATCAATGCGGCTGTGCTTGGCCCGGCCGCAGCGAATATCGATCTGATCAAGGCGGCGGTGCTCGGCATTGTCGAAGGCCTGACCGAATATTTGCCGGTATCGTCGACAGGCCACCTGCTGCTCATGGAACACTTGCTCGGTTGGGGCGACGATGCCTTCGGCAAATCGTTTGCGATCCTGATTCAGCTTGGCGCGATTCTCGCGCTGCTGACGATTTACTTCGGAAGGATTTGGGCGCTCGCCACGCAAATGTTCACACAATGGGCGGCCGCCCGCTTCGTCATCGGTCTGCTGCTCGCATTCCTGCCGGCGGCCGTGATCGGCGCGCTCGCGTATCACATCATAAAGTCTTACCTGTTCGACGTCCGCATCGTGTGTGTGTCGCTGATCGTCGGCGGGTTCGTCCTGTTATGGATCGATCGCCTGAATTTGCAGGCGCGCTATCATGAGGCGACCGCATTCAGCCTGCCGATGTATCTCGGTATCGGTATTATCCAGTGCGTGTCCATGGTGCCTGGTGTTTCTCGCGCGGGCGCAACCATTGTCGGTGCGATGTTATTTGGCGCCGACCGCCGCTCAGCCGCGGAGTTCTCATTCTGGCTCGCAATGCCGACAATGGTCGGCGCATTTGTCTACGAGGTTTACAAGAGCCGCGGCGAACTTGCGCTCGGCAGCAATATTACGGTGACCGCGGTCGGATTTATCTTCTCGTTTATTTTCGGATGGATCGTCGTGAAGACGTTTCTGGGCTATGTCCAGCGCCATAGCTTCGCGCTGTTCGCCTGGTGGCGTATTCTGGTGGGCAGTGCCGGACTTGCGGCGTTGTATATTGTGTAAAAACTAGGCGAGACGTTTGCGGAACTGACCGGTTTTCCGAAAGCGCCAGAGATAAGAGGACACGACCGCTTCCATCGGCTCCGGCTCGATGCCCAGCCCTTGCAGCGTTCGCCCCGCAGACCTGGCGGCTTCCGAAACGACATTGTCGCTGCGCAGCAACTCGACCTGGTCAGGGGTCAATTGCGGCTTTGGAAGATATTGCAGAAATATCGCCTGTACCCTGGCCATGAAGAACGGCAGCGACACCAGTAGACGTTTGCGCTCGATTGTTCCAAGCACAAATTGCATAAGCTCCTTGAAAGTTTTCACGTCCGGTCCGCCCAATTCATAAATCGTTGCCGGGCGCGTCTTCCCGTCGACAGCGTCTGCGATTGCGGCGGCAACGTCACCGACGAACACCGGTTGAAAGCGCGTCAGCCCACCACCAATCAGCGGCAGTATTGGCGAAATGCGCGCGAGCGCGGCAAAGCGATTGAAGAAGTCATCCTCCGGGCCGAAGATGATCGACGGCCGCATGATGGTGGTCGAAGGTTGCGCCGCGAGCACCAGCTGTTCGGCGTTGGCCTTGGAGCGGGCGTAGACGCTGGGCGAATTTACATCGGCACCGATCGCGGAGACGTGGACCATGCGCGCGCCATGGGCATTCGCCGCCAGCGCCACTTGCTCGGCGCCAAAAGTATGGACTGCGTCGAAGCGCTGACGACCACGCTCAAACAGGATGCCGACCAGATTGATCAGGACCTGCGCATCACGGGCGGCGGTTTCCACCGAAGGGGCGTGCCGCAGATTGGTTTGCACCGCGTGGATTTGGCCGACGCGGCCGAGCGGTTGAAGGAAGCCGGCGAGTTCGGGGCGGCGGACGGCGACCCTGATGCGGTAGTTGCGCTTCGCCAGGGCGCGCACCACGTGCCGGCCGAGAAAGCCCGAGCCACCGTATACGGTGACCAGGGTATCATACGGGCTGCGTGCGGTCATGCCGCTCTCGATTTCTTGCGGGGCGGGAAGCCTCGAAACCCGGCAAATACAGGATCGGCCCAGCGCTGTACAGGGTCAAAACCCCTTCATTGACAAGCCAGAAGCGGCTCCGTATCTGGTCCCGACGAGCCCAGGTGGCGGAATTGGTAGACGCACTAGTTTCAGGTACTAGCGGTGAAAGCCGTGGAGGTTCGAGTCCTCTCCTGGGCACCAGCATTCCGAGCCTGAGAATCTGAATGACCATCCGCTTGCATCGTGGCGATCTTCCAGATCTCTCCGCCTACAAGGGCGCGGTGGCGATCGACACCGAAGCCATGGGTCTTGATCCCAACCGCGACCGGCTTTGTGTCGTGCAGTTGTCGCCCGGCGATGGCTCCGCCGACGTTGTGCAGATTGGCGCCGGCCAGCGCAAGGCGCCCAATATCGAGCGGCTGCTTGCGGATAAATCGATCCTGAAGATATTTCACTTCGCCCGATTCGATATGGGCATATTGGCGAAAACATTCGGCGTAATGGCGTCGCCAGTCTATTGCACCAAGATCGCCTCGCGGCTCGCCCGCACCTATACCGACAAACATGGATTAAAGGATCTTGCGCGCGAGGTGCTCGGGGTCGATCTCTCGAAACAGCAGCAGCTGTCCGATTGGGGTGCCGACGAGCTTAGCGATGCGCAGGTGTCCTACGCGGCGACCGATGTCCTGCACTTGCATGCGCTGAAAGAGAAGCTGGATGGAATGCTTGCGCGCGAAGGCCGTGCCGATCTGGCCGCGGCCTGTTTCCGCTTTCTGCCCGATCGGGCGCGCCTCGATCTCGCCGGCTGGGCAGCCGAAGACATTTTTTCGCACTCGGCGTAAGTCATTGAGTCTACGTTGCTATTGATTAAACTGACGAAACCCGCTGCCGTGTCGGGGCCATATTCGGACGGCAAGTTGCGTTGCGGGGCGTGGAATAATTTCCGAAACCTCCTTGAACTCAGACGAGCACCGGGCTTGGCATGAGCCGCGCCATCACCGCCAAAAGCAACCCAGAGACGTCGCGCGCCTATTGGACGACGAGCCGCGGCGACGCTGAACGCGCATTTCTGTCCGCACGTCGCCACAGTCGTCTGGTTCGCATTCTGCGTATTGTCGTGCCGGCCAGTGTAGCGGTGGCAGTCGTCATTGTTGCGTTGATCACCTATTTCAATCCGTTGCGCATGCTCGCTCGATTGCCGATCAACATCGACAACCTGGTTGTATCCGGGACCAAGGTCACCATGGAACAGCCGCGCCTGTCCGGCTTCACGCGCGACGCTCGCGCATATGAGCTGACGGCCGATACGGCAGCACAGGACATGACAAAACCGGACATTGTCGAGTTGCGCAACATCCGCGCCAAAGTGGAAATGCAGGATAAAACTTCGATGGAGATGACCGCGATCACCGGCATTTATGATGCCAAGGGCGAGACCCTCAAGCTTGATCAGGACATTTTGCTTCACTCGTCTACGGGCTATCAGGGCCATCTGAGTGAGGCATTGGTTGATATCCGCAAAGGCAATGTTGTTTCTGACCATCCAGTCGAAGTTAAGCTTCTGCAAGGCACGCTGAACGCCAACAAGCTGGATATTGTTGATTCCGGCGACCTCATTCGTTTCCACGGTGGCGTCATCATGGACATGATGCTCAATCAGCCTCCGCCGCAGCAAAAATCGGATGCGCAATGATCGTCACGCGCCGAGCGCATTTTCTGTTGATGGTCGCCGTCGCGCTGATCGTGCCCGGCGCAAGTCTGTGCGCGCAGACGGCGGCGTCGGGTCCGCCCAACGCACTGCAAGGCTTTTCGCAGAATCGCGATCAACCGGTTCATATCGAGGCTGCTTCGTTGGAGGTTCGTGACAAACAGAAGGAAGCAACCTTTAGCGGCGATGTGCGCGTGAAGCAGGGCGATACGGGCATGCGCTGCAAGGCACTGGTGGTGTTCTACGAGCAACCCGGCGAAAGTGCCGACAAGGGCAAGACCATGCAGGCGGCCGCTCCCGGTCCCGGTGGCGAGCAACGCATCAAGAGGCTGGAAGCGCGCGGTGCGGTAGTCGTCACGCAAAAAGACCAGACCGCTACCGGGGACCTCGGCATCTTCGACATGAAAAGCAATACCGTCACGCTGACCGGCAATCCGGTCGTCATGACGCAAGGCCAGAATGTCCTGAGGGGCGATAGGCTGGTGGTCGACCTGACAAGTGGAGTGTCGCGAGTGGAATCGGGCAAGAACGGCCAAGGGCGTGTGCAAGGACTGTTCCAGCCCGGTAGCGCCGGGCCAGATCTCAAGCCGGGCGGCAACGGCGCGCAAAACGCGCGGCCATCCCCGGTACGGCCGTTTTAGTTGGGCTGCGGCGTGATCGCGGCGTGCGCGGCCACCCTCGGCTTGGGGAATCAGTTAAGGTCGCGCGCCCGGTGTTTTGTCCCATGCGCCGCGAGGTAGCCCGGTGAATATCCTTTCGCTGTTCTGGCGCCGGCCGCCTCAGACCCGCCGTGTTTTGACGCCGGAAGCACGCGCTCATCAGGCTGCACGCAATGCGCAAATGCAGGCTTCGCCGCAGCGGCAGCCGCAGAATCAGGAACCCGCACGTCCGCGGCGCGACGGCGATGGCCGTCAGCCGGCACGGCAAGCATACCTTGCCGCACATGGCGTCGAAAAAAGCTTCGGGGGCCGCATGGTGGTCAGGGGCGTCACGCTTTACGTGCGGCGTGGCGAAGCAGTCGGTCTGCTTGGTCCGAACGGTGCCGGCAAGACCACGGTGTTTTACATGATCACCGGCCTGATCAACGCCGACAAGGGACGCATCGAACTCGACGGTTACGACGTCACGACACTGCCGATGTACCAGCGAGCGCGACTTGGCATTGGCTATTTGCCGCAGGAAGCGTCGATCTTCCGTGGTCTCAACGTAGAAGATAATATCCGATCGGTGCTTGAGGTCGTGGAGCCGGACCGCCGCCGCCGCGAAGCCGATCTCAACGCGCTACTTGAGGAATTCAATATTGCGCGCGTGCGCAAAACGCCGGCCATCGCGTTGTCAGGTGGCGAACGTCGGCGCGTGGAAATCGCGCGCGCGCTGGCAACGCGACCAAGCTACATGCTCCTCGATGAGCCCTTTGCCGGTATCGATCCGATTGCCGTCGGTGACATCCAAGCCCTGGTCCGTCATCTCACCAATCGCGGAATCGGCGTGCTTATTACCGACCACAATGTACGCGAAACGTTGGGACTGACCGACCGCGCCTATATCATTTATTCCGGTGAAGTGCTGATGGAAGGGCGCGCCGACGACATCGTGAACAATCCGGACGTGCGCCGCCTCTACTTGGGTGAAGAATTCCGCCTGTAAGACCGGCCTCACCCAATTCGTTAACGCGCACAATATTTATGCAGGACCAGCCTGCTTATTGGCATACCGCACCAGTGAACGACCTGCTATAAACAAGCAAGAATCGGACCAATTCGCCGGGACTGCTTATGGCATTGTCACAACGACTGGAACTTCGCCAGACGCAAGGGCTGGTGATGACGCCGCAGCTGATGCAGGCCATCAAGCTGCTGCAACTCTCCAGTCTCGACCTGGCCGCCTATGTAGATGGCGAACTTGAACGCAATCCGCTGCTCGAGCGTGCCAGTGAAGACGACCCGCCGGTCGCCGGCGCAGAAGCCAACAGCATCTCATCGGAGGGAAACGAAGGCAGTTCTTCGCCAGCAGACTGGATCGAGGCCGATCTCGAGACAAGCCGCAGTTCGATGGAGCAAGGGCTCGGAACCGAGCTCGAAAATGTGTTTCCCGACGATGGAGGCGAAAAAAACTCGAAAGCGGAAGAGGCGCCGCCGCCCGCCTATTCGGAATGGTCTGGCGCAAATTCAGCAGGCGGCGAAGATTACAATCTTGAGGCTTTTGTCTCCGCCGAGACTACGCTTGCGGATCACCTTGCCGAACAGATGGCGCTAGCGATTTCCAACCCCGCGGGCCGCATGATCGGCCAATACCTGATCGATATGGTCGACGAGGCCGGCTACCTCACCGGCGATCTCGAGACTGTTGCCGAAAAACTTGGCGCCAGCCGCAGCGATGTCGAGCTCGTGCTCGCGGTTCTGCAAACATTCGACCCGCCCGGCGTGTGCGCGCGCAATCTCACCGAATGTCTTGGCATCCAGCTGAAGGAACGTGACCGTTACGATCCGGCAATGAGAGCGCTGGTCGAGCATCTGGATCTTCTGGCCAAACGTGATCTCGCCGGTTTGCGCCGCCTGTGCGGTGTCAATGAAGAGGATCTCGCGGACATGATTGCCGAGATCCGTACGCTCAACCCCAAGCCCGGCCTGGCGTTCGGCTCGACCTTGGTGCAACCGATCGTTCCAGATGTGTTCGTGCGTGCGGCGCCCGACGGCACGTGGCTGGTAGAATTGAATTCCGACACCTTGCCGAAAGTACTTATCAATCAGCGCTACTATGGACAGGTTTCGAAAACGAGCCGTAACGACAAGGAAAAAGCCTATATCGCCGATTGTCTGCAGACGGCAACCTGGCTGGTACGGGCGCTCGATCAGCGTGCGAAAACCATACTCAAGGTAGCGAGTGAAATCGTGCGTCAGCAAGACGGCTTCTTTGCCAAAGGCGTGCAATATTTGCGACCGCTCAATCTCAAGACCGTCGCGGATGCCATTAGTATGCACGAGTCGACTGTCTCGCGTGTCACTGCCAACAAATATATGGCGACGAGCCGCGGTATTTTCGAATTGAAATATTTCTTCACGTCCTCAATTGCTGCTGCAGACGGCGGCGAGGCGCATTCGGCCGAAGCGGTGCGTCATCGCATTCGTCAATTGATTGAGGCCGAGACCGTGGAGGAAGTGCTCTCTGACGATACAATTGTCGAGAAGCTGCGTGACGCCGGAATTGACATCGCGCGTCGCACCGTCGCCAAATACCGTGAGGCAATGCGCATACCATCGTCGGTGCAGCGCCGCCGCGAGAAACAGGCAGCCAGCGCCTGAACGCACGCATCTTGACGCATTGACCTGCGGAACATTTCTAAGGTCAAATCTTTAGCGCCGGGGCGGATGGACAATGGGCGGCGCTACGTCGTCATTACGTCGTCAAGGAGGCAGCCGATGCCTTTGCGCGTTTCGGGACGAAATATCAGTCTTGGTGCGGCGCTGCAGCAGAAAATCACCGATCGGGTCGAGGAGGCCGCTTCGAAATATTTCCGGGGTGGTTATTCAGGCCATGCCACCGTTGGCAAAGACGGCTTCGGCTTCCGCACCGAATGCGTTCTGCATCTCGACTCAGGCGCAATGCTTGAAGCTGAAGGAATGGCCCCCGACGCCTATGACAGCGCGGAACAGGCCGCGATCCGCATCGAAAAGCGGCTTCGGCGCTACAAACGTCGGCGCAAAGACCAGCAAGGGCGCCGCGGGGGGTAAAAATGCCAAAAAAACGGGGTCAAAAGCGGCAACCATAACGCGCGTTCGCCCATTGACGGCAGGACAGACCACTCTTATGTTCCGCCGCCTTCAACACCCCCTCTTGCAAACCGGCGCTATCGTTCCCGATCATTGGACATGTCCATGACGCTCACCGACCTCGTCGCGCCGAATGCTGTTATTCCGGCTCTTAAGGCTAACAGCAAGAAGCAGGCGATCCAGGAGCTGGCCTCTCGCGCGGCCGAACTCACGGGACAGAACGAGAAAGCAATTCTGGAGATCCTGCTTCAACGCGAGAAGCTCGGTTCGACGGCCGTCGGTAACGGCGTCGCCATCCCGCACGGCAAGCTGTCGAAGCTTGGCAGGCTGTTCGGACTGTTCGCGCGGTTGCACAAGCCGATCGACTTTGAAGCTCTCGACAATCAGCCGGTCGATTTGATTTTTTTGCTGCTTGCACCGGAAGCCGCCGGCGCGGATCACCTCAAGGCATTGGCACGCGTCGCGCGGCAGCTGCGCGATCCGGAGATCGCGCGCCGCCTTCGCGAGTCAACGGATGCTGACGCGCTATATGCCGTGTTGGCGATGCCGCCGGCGAGTACCGCGGCGTAATGTCTGGGAGAAAACGGTCAGTGCACGCTGACCGGTTCGAGCTCCTGGCTCCAGGCGTTGGCAAGCGCAGCTTCACGCGTGTCGGTCAGCATGATCGGTGTACCGTCAGCCGCATGCAGTGCGAACAACTTGATGCCGGGCGCAATCTTCGGCGCCTGCGGGAATAAGTTGGCGACATCTTCCGAGCGGATCGCCTTGACGTAGGCCAGGCGCCCGTCGCCGAGCTGTGCCAGCGCTTCCTGGGTAATCACAGGATGAGTCGTATCCGGTTCAATCTGTTTGTCGTTGGTCATGGCCCTCGACTCCTTTCTGATTCAACGCTTGACGCGGTCGAGTCCTGCTTCACGAGTCCGTCATTCCTGGTCATTGATCGAGATCGTCTTTACGATCCGTTCCGGGTGTGGCCGAACGAGATCAATCGACAGCAGCCCATTTTTTAAGTCCGCTCCCATGACCTCCATTCCGTCAGCCAGCACAAAAGTGCGCTGGAACTGCCGCGCGGCGATGCCGCGGTGGAGATATTGACGGGTTTTGTCGTCCTGCTGCCGCCCGCGGATCACCAGCTGACTTTCCTCGATGCTGACATCGAGCTGATCGCGGGTGAAACCGGCAACAGCGAGCGTGATGCGCAACCGCTCAGGGTTTTGCCCGTCACGCGGCAGCCGCTCGATATTGTAGGGCGGGTAGCCGTCGGCCCCCTTGGCAACACGGTCGAGCACACGCTCAATCTCGTCGAAGCCCAGGAGGAATGGGCTGGATAAGGACGGAACTCGCGACATTGGTCTCAAAGCCCTCGCTTGAAGCGACTTTGAAAGGGCCCCTTTCGGGCACCCCAACCCACCAGCGACTGCCGGGGGGTCGTTCCTAATATGGGCGGGGTGGGTTAAAGGTTCAAGAACACGAGGAATTTGGCCAAATTGGACAGTAAACGGGCTTTTGGCCCCTGATTTCATGCCTAATCAGTCCTCCCTGCCTAAGCTGACCGTGCGCGCTGTCCGCGCAACGCCCGTCGAAGTTCCGCTGACCTTCGTGCTTGGCACCAGCGCGGATGCCTTCCGCGTGGCGCCATTGCTCTTGATCGACCTGGAAACCGAGGAAGGCATCACCGGGCGAAGCTACGTGTTCTGCTATCTGCGCGCGGCGGCGCCCGCGATCATGAGCCTGCTTGGAGAGGTCGAACGCTTGGCCAAGGGCGAAGCGGTTGCGCCATCCGAACTGTGGGCAAAGCTCGCGCGTCGTTTCACGCTAATCGGCGTCCAAGGTGTCGTACGCATGGCAATGGCGGGTTTCGATGCCGCCTGTTGGGACGCACTGGCGATTGCGTCCGGCATCCCGCTTGCGACCTTGCTCGGCGCCGAACCGCGTCCGATTCCCGCCTATAACAGTTGCGGTCTCGGTCTTACCCCGGATCTCGGCGCGCTCGCGGATGAAGCCGAGAAGCTGCTCCAAGGTGGCTTCCGGGGCATCAAGCTTCGTTTGGGCTATCCAACACTTCGCGCCGACATCGCGGCCGTGCATGCGGTGCGCAAAAGAATCGGCGACGATGTCGCGCTGATGGTCGATTACAACCAGGCGCTCAAGCTGGACGATGCACTCGTTCGCGGACGCGCGCTTGATGCCGAAAATGTTTATTGGCTGGAGGAGCCGATTCGCCACGATGATTATGTGGGCGCCGCGCGCCTTGCGCGCGAACTCAAGGTCCCGATTCAAATCGGAGAAAATTTTTCATTGCCTGCGGCGATGACTGTCGCGATCGGGCATCACGCCGCAGACTATGTGATGCCGGATCTGGAACGCATTGGTGGTGTCACCGGCTGGCGGCAGGCGGCGGACATCGCGCGGTCGCATGACATAAAAATGTCCTCGCATCTTTTTCCCGAGGTCAGCGCGCACCTCCTCGCGGCCACGCCAACCTGCCACTATCTTGAGTATGTCGACTGGGCGAATGCGGTACTTGAGGAACCGCTTGCGATTGTCGAAGGCAAGGCGGTGGTTTCGTCGCGCCCCGGCAACGGCATGATCTGGGATAAAAGCGCGGTCGAACGGTACCGTTTGCGCTAGCGCAGTGGTAACTTGAACAGCCTGATGGCGTTATCGCGGCCGACCCTTGCGCGATCGGCCTCGCCGATCTCCGCCTTGTCAAACCAGTCCGCGCCTTCACCGATATCCTCGAATGGCCAATCGACCGAGAACATCACGCGGTCAGCACCCATCACGGTCAGCGCGTTGACCAGCGCTGGAGTATCGAAGTTGCCCGATGTGGTGAGATGGAAGTGCTTGCGGAAATAGTGCGCAACACCGTTCTTGGCTGCGTATTTGTGCGCGGCTTTCATCCAGCCGTTGCGATTGTCTATTCGCCAAAGATAGACCGGAATGCCTTCCCCGATATGACCGAGCACGACCTTCAACCGCGGGCACTCGTCGAAAACTCCACTGGCGATCAGGCGCAGCGCATGCACGGCCGTTTCTGCCGCGAAGGCCCAGTTCGGGCCAAGCAGCCAATTGTGCCCCTCATATTGCCGCGTCCAGCTCGGCAACGGATTGCGCGGATGCAGATAGAAGGGCACATCGAGTGCTTCCACAGCGCGCCAAAAAGGCCGGTATTGTGGGAGATCGTAGTAAGTCACGTTTTCCGGCGTGCCGATCTGCGAGAAGCCGTTGACCAGCGCGCCGACAAACCCGAGCTCCTTGGTGCAGCGCGTCAGTTCGGCGATCGCCGCGCCGGGATCCTGCATCGGGAGTGCGGCGAACGCCGCAAATCGGCCGGGACGTTTGCGCACTTCGGCGGCGAGCACATCGTTGGCCTGCGTAGCAACGGCGATTGCGGTCTTGGTGTCGTGGATTGCCTGGACCGCCGGAGCATTGAGCGACAGGATCATCAATTCGATCCCGTGTTTATCCATTTCACGCAAGCGCGTGTCCTGGATGTCAAGCAGGCGGTGGCTCAAATCCTTCCATACGTGCGAGCCGAATACCTGCGAATCGCCGAGCGTTGGCTCGATGGCGAAATGCTCTTCAAGCGCGATCTTGCCTTGCATGTCGGGGTCCAATACTAGGGAAGTTGGTGGAAGGAAGTTGCCGGGAAAGAGCAAAAAGTAGATAGCGCACAATGGGGAAGCCCGCATAGCCCGAGCTGTGTGGCAGTGAGATCATTCCGGCAGTTGCTTAAACGGCGCCGCAGCGCAATTTCAGCCGGCGACCGCGAGTTCGTCGTTCAGCGTTACCGGCACCGGCAGATCCTGGCCGTCGGCCTGTTCGTAGCCGATAGCGCGGAGGATGCCGGTCGCAGGACACATCTCGACCGCGACGCGCGTCTGCGAATTGAGAACGGGCGGCGTTACCCACGCAAATTCTCCCACAAAATGACCGGGCCAGGCCTCGAGATAGTTGCGTCTCGTGCGGCTGTTCTCGGCAGCTTCATCGAAGGTGCGCGTAAAAAGCGCTTCGGGGCCTACGCGCGCTTCCCAAGACGGCCGGCTTTGCAACCAGTCATTTGCGGCTCCCGTATTGTGTTCGCGGCTGGCGAAGGCGTCTTGCGTGCGCTCGATCACGCATCGTTCACCCGGATTGCAGCCGACCAATGTATAAATTGCCGGACGCGCAATCGGCGTCGTCTCCAGCCGATGCTTCGCTTCGGCAAAGGTCTTGCACGTCTCAAAAACAGCGCGCAGCAGATGGTCGGGCGGAATAAAGCGGATCCCCCACGTCTGCCAGGCGTTCAAGGCAATGTCATAGGGCCGCAGCCAGGGGCCGCGCGTGCGTCGCCGCATCGGAGCCTGGTTTATGCAGGCAGCGAAACGGCCCGGCGCAGACGCCGTCAGGATTCCCACATAGCCCGGCCACGTCGCACTGTCGAAATCACCGGCAGCGCCGCGCATCCGCGCCACTTCAAGGTGACGGCCGAGCCCCGGAAACGGCCAATCCAAAGTACGCACGAGCCACGGCGCGCCGTCTTGTTCGCAGGCGAGGGCGGTGCAGCCCCACTGATAGCACCCGTTAAGAAACCAGATACCGGGAAAGCCGAGTTCAACCGCGATGGCATGAACCTCCGCCGCGTAGGGCGAACGCGATCGCAAAAGCCACCGGCGGGTTATCGAGTCGATAGCCGGCAGCAGACCCACCACGACGCGCGGCAACCAGTCAACGCATTCGTCGCGCAGGGCCCGCACCCGCGCCCGGCCTTCGGTGGCGTGTCGAACGGGGCCGTCGTCCCGGACATCGATGATCGGGACGGGAGCAAGTCGCGCGGCCGACGGCGTCGTCATAACTTCTCTCTCACCGTCGGCGGACAACGATTTCGTTTCGGATGCGGCTACTGCCCCAAACGGCACGGAATTGGTGGAGCCAGGGGGAGTCGAACCCCCGACCTCGTGAATGCCATTCACGCGCTCTCCCAACTGAGCTATGGCCCCAAGCCGTAAATTCGCTCGCCGATTTTGGGAAGCGGCGAAGGCGTCAACTTTCTTCTTCTTTCTCGATGGACTCGCCGATGATGTCGGTTACGTCGGCGTCGCCCTCTTCCTGCTCTTCGATGAACGCGGCATCGTCCATGCTCTCGTCGCCCATCTCGACCTCTTCCTCTTCGCCCGCGGCGGCGGTGGCGTCGGCCGCGGCCGGCTTCTTGCCCTGCTGTTCGGCCTCGGCATCCTCGAGCGAAACGAACTCCGCGTCGGCGGTCTCCGGCACGATGGTTTCGGCCGGCACCACCGGCGCGGGCCGTGCAGCGGGCGCCGGTTCAGGCCTCGCGCGTGGAGGCGTCGGCGCGACGATCGGTACGACCTTGCCTGTATAAGGTGAAATCACCGGCGTCTTGTTGAGATCGTAAAACTTACGACCGGTATCCGGACAAACGCGTTTGGTGCCGAGATCGGGTTTAGCCATCGAGGTTCCTAGGGGGACGGGGCCGTTTAAATCGGTGTTTCACTTGGCTAGTTGCAAGGCCCCTGTCAATAGCGCAAGCGGGCTTCATGAGCCCAAGGCGGCCGGATGACGGGGCGCGCGGCTGCGTGGTAGGACCACCCAGTTTCCAAGGATACCGCCCGGTGGACCCAGCAGAATTAACGCCTTTAACGGCCCGTCAAGGCAGCCCATTGCAGGGCCGTGCCCGCGTGCCGGGCGATAAATCGATTTCCCACCGCGCCCTGATCCTGGCGGCGCTGACGGTCGGCGAAACCACGATCGGCGGCCTGCTCGAAGGCGAGGACGTTCTCCATACTGCCGACGCCATGCGGGCGCTCGGCGCGCGTGTCGAGCGCACCGGCGACCATACCTGGCGCATTTATGGCGTCGGCGTCGGCGGGTTCGCTCAGCCGGCCGGCGTG